>Ga0308159_1000154_pt1 | contig 236308 bp, 228 predicted proteins | sample PhyCR1_FD_201040 | JGI IMG/M metagenome (GOLD analysis project Ga0308159, IMG submission 201040) | Phyllosphere microbial communities from UC Gill Tract Community Farm, Albany, California, United States - DLSLC.R1 | ecosystem: Host-associated > Plants > Phyllosphere > Unclassified | place...
CCGGTTGCAGGTCTTCGCGCTTGAGCAGGACTTGGTTGCCGAGCCGCTCGGACAGTTGGCGGGCGCCTTGCAGCGGGGTTTCCACGGCAACGTCGTAAACGCGGGAGGTGAGGATTTTCTTGACGTACTGTTCGAGCATCTGGAAAGCATCACTGGCGAAGGGGCAAGGCCGAGAAGTCTACCCCGCGACCCGACGCACGACCACACCAAGAGTCAGGCTTTAACCACGGCATGCCGTTATAATGCCCGCCCTTTTTGTGTCCTTTGGCCCCCGTGGAGCCCCGCATGACCCAGGATCAACTCAAACAGGCCGTTGCTCAGGCAGCCGTCGACTTCATCCTTCCGAAACTCGACGATAAAAGCATCGTGGGTGTCGGCACCGGCTCCACCGCCAACTGCTTCATCGACGCACTGGCTCAGCACAAGGGCGCGTTCGACGGCGCGGTCGCCAGCTCCGAAGCCACCGCTGCCCGCCTCAAGGGCCACGGCATTCCGGTTTACGAGCTGAACACGGTCAGCGACCTGGAGTTTTACGTCGACGGCGCCGACGAGAGCGACGAGCACCTGAACCTGATCAAAGGCGGCGGCGCGGCCCTGACCCGCGAGAAAATCGTGGCTGCTGTTGCCAAGACCTTCATCTGTATCGCCGACGGCAGCAAGCTGGTACCGGTTCTGGGCGCTTTCCCGCTGCCGGTGGAAGTCATCCCGATGGCCCGCAGCCACGTGGCACGCCAACTGGTGAAGCTGGGCGGCGACCCGGTGTATCGCGAAGGTGTGCTGACCGACAACGGCAACATCATCCTCGACGTACACAACATGAACATCACCAACCCGGTGGAGCTCGAAGCACAGATCAACGCCATCGTCGGCGTGGTCACCAACGGCCTGTTCGCGGCACGCTCGGCAGACTTGTTGCTGCTGGGAACTCAGGAAGGCGTGAAAACCCTGAAGCGCTGATCTCATCACGATCAACGCGGCGCACCGTTGGAATGCGCCGCTCGTGAGAGGGAGCTTGCTCGCGAAGAGGACGGTACATTCGATACAGTTCGGGTGTCGGCACCCATGCCTTCGCGAGCAAGCTCCCTCCCACGGTTTCAGTACAGGCAGGAAAATAGAGGGGCCTGATTACTTCTTCCTGAACACATAAAACAGATTCGGCTCGCTCACCAGATACAACGTCCCGTCATCCCCCATCGCAATGCCTTCCGCCTGCGGCACGCTTTTGCTCAGCCCCATGCTGCCTTTGCTCAGCGAGACATTGCCCACCGGCCTGCCCTCGGTATCCAGCTCCAGAATCTGCCGCGACTCGTCGGACAGCGCCAACAGGTGCCCGCTGCGCTCATCGAACTGCAAACTGGAAAGATCCCGAACGAACAGCCCGGCATCGCGCTGCTTGCTGGAGGTCACTTCGAGGACGTTCGGCGAGCCTGGATCGAGATTAGGGAATCCGCGCACTTCAATGATCTGCACCGGCCTACGTTCCTTGGCTACAAACAGGCGCCGCCCCTGGTTGTCATAGGCCAGCCCCTCATAGCCGCTGTTACCGCCAGCGTCGATGCCCAAGGTCAGTTGCTCGGCGTCCGCCGAGTCGAGAAACAGCGTGTCGTCGTCGACATGCACCTTGATCAGACGCTGGTCGTACTCGTCGCTGATCACATAAGTGCCAGGGCTGATGTACTCCACCGCCTCAGCATCGCCAAACCCGGTCAGGGGGATGCGCCGCAGAATCCGCCCTTCCAGGCTCAGTTCCACAAGCTCGGGATCTTTATTGGTCACGGTGAACAGGGTCTTGCGCTGGGGATCGAAGCTCAGGGCTGAAACATTATCCTGGAGCCCCTCAATCTCCCTGGCTTCAACCACCACTTCGTAATCGTCGAGCCCCAATGCCTGCGCGTCGCTGGCCTGCCAGAACACATGCCAGTTGAACCAGACACGCTCGATCACCCTATATTCACGGGTGACCAGATACGAAACGGACAGCAACAGCAGAATCAAAAGAGTGAGCAGAACGCTGTTAAGGGGGGAAAGACGACGCATGTGTGGAGCTCGATGACGAACAGGAGGCGCTTTAATATCACTTTAGTCTGAAACCAGCCTTAAGCTGAGTAGACAAGATCAGCAACTTTCATTCGGGGCTTGTAGCAGGACGGCTTGCCGGCGGCGGGGCTGAAATCGCCACCGCCGGCAACCGGAACGCCGCCCGGCCTTTGTGGCTACAGGGTCTGACGTACGCCCGAGAAGGCGTCTTTACTTCTTCTTGAACGAATAAAACAGGTTCGGCTCGCTGACCATGTAGATCGTACCGTGCTCGTCCATTGCCACGCCTTCCGCGCGCGGGATGGTCTGGCTCAGGCCGTTGAGCCCCCGCGCCAGCGCCATGAAACTGACCTTGTTGCCCTTCTCGTCCAGCTCCAGCAGCAAGTGCGACTCGGCAGACAGCACCAGCAGATGCCCGGTTTTCTGGTCCGAATACAACGCCGACAGATTGCGCATGATCAGGTTGTCGTTAGCCAGTTTCTGCTTGTCACCCTTCAGCACGGCAGTGCCGTCGGACTTCCAGCTGAACAGCGCAGGCGGGCGCTCCTCGCCGAGCAGAATCTGCTGATTCTTCGCGTCCCACGTCACACCTTCAAACGCCTTGTTCTGATCCACCGACGGGCCCAGATCGTATTTCGGGAAGTCAGCGATGTTCAGCGTCTTGGTTTCCGGGGTCACAGTGGTCATGGTCATCAGGTGCTGACGCTCATCGACGATCGCAATCACACCGTTACCCAACACCATCACGCCTTCCGGGTTGCTCCAGCCCACCAGTGGAATCTTGCGCAGCACTTCGCCTGTCAGGCTCAACTCCGCGAGGAATGCATTCTTGCCCATCACCGAGTAAAGGGTTTTGCTGACCGGGTCATAGGACAGATCCGACGCCTCGTCCTTCTCCAGCCCTACCAGCGACTTGCCGTCGATATCGACCTTGTAGTCCGGCAACCAGACGCTGGCCGCACGCTCGGATGCCGAAGCGCTCTGCTCGCGCAGCCACAACAGACCGCGATCATCCCAATGCCACGCGTAAGACAGGCCGACAAAAATCACCACCAGGGCGATAAACAGCCAGGACCAGCTGAAGCGTGGCCGGCTTTTAGGTTTGCGCAGTTGCGGAGCATCAGCAGTCATCGAGGCGGTCCTGAAAGAATTCCATTGGCACAGCGGCACTGCGCTGCGGTCGGCGAGGGATTATCCAGATCGCGTGTGAAAAAAACGGCAACCCGGGCACTCCCGATACATCCTGTTTGCACACAACAAAAAAGGCCGCCTGAGAAGCATCACAGGCGGCCCTTGATAGCCGAAAGCGCTTTCGATCAGCGTACGTCGCTTTCGAAGCGGCTCTGCCCCGCAAGCTCCAGCACGACTTCGTCGCCGACATTGAACGGCCCGACGCCCGCTGGCGTGCCCGTCATGATCAGGTCGCCCGCCTGCAGCGAGAACTGCGAAGCCATGTACTGAATCATCGGCACGATCGGGTTCAGCATCTGGCTGCTATTGCCATCCTGGCGGACTTCACCGTTGACGGTCAGGCGGATCGAGATGTCAGCCAGGTCAGGGTAAACGTCCGGGGAAACGAAGGGCGCGATCACCGCTGCGCCGTCGAACGATTTGGCAATTTCCCAGGGCAGGCCTTTCTCTTTGAGCTTGGACTGCACGTCACGCAACGTCAGGTCCAGCCCCGGCGCGAAACCGGAAATGGCGTCCAGCACTTCTTCGCGGCTCGGGTTCTTGCTCAATGGCTTGCCGATCAGGACGACGATTTCCGCCTCGTAATGCACCGAACCGCGGTCCTGGGGAATGGTGAAACCACCCTCGATCTCCACCACGCAACTGCCCGGCTTGATAAACAGCAGTGGCTCGGTCGGCACCGGGTTATCCAGCTCTTTGGCGTGCTCGGCGTAGTTGCGGCCGATGCAGACGACCTTACCCAGCGGGAAGTGAACCTTGGTTCCGTCGACATACTTGTGCTGATAGCTCATGAGCGCTCCTGAATACTGGGGTCGTACGGTTTCAGCTTTTATGGCTGGCAGGGCAAAGCGCAGCTTACACCGCGAAAATCTTGCCCGGGTTCATGATGCCGTTCGGGTCGAACACCGCTTTCACTGCCTTCATATATTCGATTTCCACTGGCGAGCGGCTGTACTCAAGGTAGTCGCGCTTGACGAGGCCGACGCCATGTTCGGCAGAAATCGAGCCGTTGTACTTCTCGACGATCTCGAATACCCACTTGTTGACCGTCGCGCACTTGGCGAAGAACTCTTCCTTGGCCAGATTTTCCGGCTTGAGGATGTTCAGGTGCAGGTTGCCGTCACCGATGTGGCCGTACCAGACCACTTCGAAGTCCGGGTAATGCTCGCTGACGATTGCGTCGATTTCGTTGAGGAACGCCGGGACCTTCGACACGGTGACCGAAATGTCGTTTTTGTACGGGGTCCAGTGGGAAATGGTTTCCGAGAGGTATTCACGCAATTTCCAGAGATTCTGCAGCTGCTGCTGGCTCTGGCTCAACACGCCGTCAATGACCCAACCCTGCTCGACGCAATACTCGAAGGTGGCCAGCGCCTCGTTGGCGATCTCTTCGTTGCTCGCTTCGAATTCCAGCAAAGCATAGAACGGCGTTTTGGTTTCGAACGGCTCGGGCACGTCGCCACGGGCCATGATGCGGGCCAGCCCCTTGTCGGAGAAGAACTCGAACGCTGTCAGGTCCAGCTTGCCGTGGAACGCGTGCAGCACTGGCATGATCGCGTCGAAGTCCGGGGTGCCGAGGACCATGCAGGTAAGGTTCTTTGGCGCGCGGTCCAGACGCATCGTGGCTTCCACGACAAAACCCAGCGTGCCTTCGCCGCCGATGAATAGCTGACGAAGGTCGTAGCCTGTGGCGTTCTTGATCAGGTCTTTGTTCAGTTCGAGGATGTCGCCCTTGCCGGTCACGACTTTCAGGCCCGAGACCCAGTTGCGGGTCATGCCGTAGCGAATGACCTTGATCCCGCCGGCATTGGTGCCGATGTTGCCGCCAATCTGGCTGGAGCCAGACGATGCGAAATCCACCGGATAATAGAGGCCGTTTTCTTCTGCGTAGTTCTGCAGCTGCTTGGTGATTACGCCGGGCTGGCAACGCACTGTGCGGTCGGTGACGTTGAGTTCAAGAATCTGGTTCATGTAATCGAACGACACGACCACTTCGCCGTTCATTGCCACTGCCGCGCCGGAAAGCCCGGTTCGACCGCCTGACGGCACCAATGCGACCTTGTGCTCGTTGGCCCACAGCACCATCGCTTGAACCTGCTCGATGGTTTTCGGGAAGACAATGGCGCTCGGCGCGGGAGCGTATTGGCGGGTCCAGTCCTTGCCGTAGGCTTCAAGGGAATCTGCGTCGGTCAGGACTTTGCCAGGCTCAACCAGGGTCTTCAGCGCATCAATTACGGCAAGATCGATCATCAGCGAACTCTCGAACTATTCATGGTGATCCTGAGAACGCTTCACGTCGCAGGAACGGGTATTTAGCGGGGCACATATGCTAGCATACCGCCCCCGCAGAGACGTGCCTGAGGCCGACCTGCGAAGGCGCCGTTGCGCCGTGAGGCCAGCTCAAGCTGTCCATTCCTGCCATTTATCTCCGGGACACAGGTTTACGCAGATGAGCAAGACTTCCCTCGACAAGAGCAAGATCAAGTTCCTTCTTCTCGAAGGCGTCCACCAATCCGCAGTCGACGTCCTCAAGGCCGCCGGTTACACCAGCATCGAGTACCACACCAAGTCTCTGCCGGAAGCCGAGCTGAAGGAAAAGATTGCCGACGCTCACTTCATCGGTATCCGCTCCCGCACCCAACTCACCGAAGAAATGTTCGACTGCGCCAAGAAACTGGTCGCAGTGGGCTGCTTCTGCATCGGCACCAACCAGGTTGACCTGAACGCCGCTCGCGAGCGCGGTATCGCCGTGTTCAACGCCCCATACTCCAACACCCGCTCTGTGGCGGAACTGGTTCTGGCCGAGGCGATCCTGCTGCTGCGCGGCATCCCGGAAAAGAACGCTTCCTGCCATCGCGGTGGCTGGATCAAGAGCGCTGCCAACTCCTTCGAAATTCGCGGCAAGAAGCTGGGCATCATCGGCTACGGCTCGATCGGTACTCAGCTGTCGGTTCTGGCTGAAAGCCTGGGCATGCAGGTGTTCTTCTACGACCCGTTGACCAAGCTGCCATTGGGCAACGCGACCCAGGTCACCAGCCTGAACGAACTGCTGGGCCTGGCCGACATCGTCTCTCTGCACGTACCTGAGCTGCCATCGACGCAGTGGATGATCGGCGAGAAGGAAATCCGTGCCATGAAGAAAGGCGCGATCCTGATCAACGCTGCTCGCGGCACCGTCGTCGAGCTCAACGCTCTGGCCGACGCGATCAAGGACAAGCACCTGATCGGCGCCGCCATCGACGTGTTCCCGGTCGAGCCTCGCTCCAACGACGACGAGTTCGAAAGCCCGCTGCGCGGCCTGGACAACGTGATCCTGACCCCGCACATCGGCGGCTCCACTGCCGAGGCTCAGGCCAACATCGGTCTGGAAGTGGCGGAGAAGCTGGTCAAGTACAGCGACAACGGTACGTCGGTGTCCTCGGTCAACTTCCCGGAAGTGGCCCTGCCGGCTCACCCTGGCAAGCACCGCCTGCTGCACATCCACGAAAACATTCCTGGCGTGCTGAGCGAGATCAACAAAGTGTTCGCGGAAAACGGCATTAACATCTCCGGTCAGTTCCTGCAGACCAACGAGAAAGTCGGTTACGTGGTGATCGACGTTGACGCCGAATACTCGGACCTGGCGCAAGAGAAGCTGCAGCACATCAAAGGCACCATCCGCAGTCGCGTTCTGTTCTAAGCCGCTTTTTCAGGGCAATGAAAAAAGGAGACCTTCGGGTCTCCTTTTTTTGTGCCTGGATTGTGGTCACTTCACTGTAATGGTGATCTTCTGCGACTCTACGACCGGGTTGAGCGGCACGTGGTTCTTGTCGCCCACCAACAGCTGCAAAGTGTGCTGGCCCGGTGTCAGGTTCAGCTCGGTTTCGGTCTGGCCCTTGCCGAAGTGGCGAATGTTGTCGGTGGTCGGCAGCGGCGCGTTCATGTCCGGCTGATCCTTCACGTCGATCAAGAGGTGATGATGGCCGGTATCAGGAACATCGACCCCTGCTGGTGCAACACCCATGCCCTTGAGACCGAACTGGACCTTGAACGCACCATTGACGACGGCGCCGTCCTTGGGCGAGATGATGTAAACCTCGGCACCTGCTGGCGACGGAGTGCGCGGCACGTCGGCGGCCTGCACCAGGAATGTCGAGCCCAGCAGCAGGCCAGCCAGGGCAGTTCTTGCAAATAAGGTCTTCATGATCTCTCCGGTTCTTGGTTTTATGAACGCCCTGTCTCGGACCGTGAGCAGGAAGTATCGGTTCACGGACCCAGGATAAACGCTCTGGCACAGCGTTCACCTTAGCCCCGCTGCGGACCCAAATGTGCTGCTTGCCGGGTTTATGTAGAAGATTTCATCTTGTGGGCGTTTACAGCTCGAACGGCTCGTTGCCGCGACGGCGGAACCAGCCGGTGAGCGACAAGCGATCACGGGTGGCGGGCAGGACTTCATGGGGCATATCGCCGGACAGGAACACCACCAGACAGCCGCCGTCGGGCTGGACGTCGTACTCGGTGCCGTCCTTGAAGAACATGCGCAACTGGCCGCCGTGATCGGGCTGCCAAGCGTCGTTGAGGTAGATCACCGCAGAGACCATGCGCTTGTCATCATCGCGAAAGCGGTCGACGTGGCGGCGATAAAAAGCACCTGGCGGATAGAGCGCGAAGTGACTTTCGAAGTCCTCAAGCCCCATGAACAATCCGCGATTGAGCGCCTGGCGCAAGCTGTCCATCAGCTCCATGTACAGGTCGCAAGGCTCGGCCTGCCCGGGTTCAAGCCACTGGATATGATCGCCGCGAATCCCTTCCCGAACCTCCTGCGCAGGCCCGCGCCCTACCGCTGCAGGCGCAAGCTCACCTTCAGCTGCGCGCTTGCGGCATTCAAGGGCCAGCTCGCGGGTCAGATTGTCCGAAAGAAAGAGGGGCTGCTGCGACCAGCCATGTTCGGCTAGGTCGTCGACGATTCGTAACAGCAGTGGGTCGTCGGGGGATATGCGCATGGCCGGCATAGTATCCATACGCCGATCAATCCAACAGAGCCCGCGGTCTGCTGGCGAAAGTTTATTTTTCGGGGTTTAAACAGCCGCGACCGATTTATACGAAATACCGCCGAACCCATGGATTTTCGCGGGGTCTGGCAACTGTTAACTCGACAAATCCCCGCCGCCCCGCCGAGAATAGCGGCCTGCCGACAGGAGTCTCTAATGCGCCGTCTGTTTTTCCTGATGTTGATGTTCTGCACCATGCCCGCCTGGGCAGACGGCCACGACCAGCTGTACAAGGTCGCCGGCTGGCCAGAACAACGTGCGCATTTCAACGACGCCCTCAAAGCTGCACAACAGCGCTACAAGAACAGCCTGCCGCCTGCCGTCTTCGACGCTCTGGTCAGCAACAGCAATCAGCGCTTCGCCCCGCAAGCCATGGATCAGCGCGCAGAGCAGAAACTGCGTCAGACATTGCAGGACCCGACCCCCGCGCTGCAATTCTTCCAGTCGCCACTGGGCCGCAAGATCGTCAATGCAGAACTGACGGCTACCCGCCCCGATCAACTCGCAAAGAACGCCCAAGGCTTGCCGAAGATGCAGGTCAGCGACGATCGCCTGCTTATGATCGGCCACCTCGCCAACGCGCTGCCTGCCAAGGAAGCTGGCGCCGAAGTGAGCCTTGCCATTGCAGGCGTGGCCGCCGACAGCCTCAGTTCGATGATTCCGGGATTGATGGGCGGCGGCACGACTCAGGCCATGCTCGATGGCCAGCGCCAGCGCCTGATGGGCCAGATCAGCAACGACATGAACAACACGCTGCTGTACGTCTACCGCGACTTGACCGACTCGGAGCTGGAAGAATTCTCGACCTTTGCTGAATCCAGCGAAGGCAAGGCCTATTACCAGGCTGCGCTGGCGGCGATTCGTGCGGGGCTGGCGGTTGGGCAGAGTCTGAAATAACCCACAGCCTCCCAGATTGCCCCTACTCGTGTATCAGTTCGGCTTGCCGGCGGTGGCGTCATCGAAATCGCCACTTCCCGGCAAGCCGGACCGCTACCGGAAACATCACCCCATCCGCTGCGTCAAAAACCCGAAAAATCGTTCGCGCAATTCCGGCAGTTCATTCGCCAGATGATGTCGCGCTTCGTGCAGCATGAAGATCTGCGGGTGGTCGAACTTGTCGTTGAGCACCGCCAGATTGTGGCTCCAGTCCACGGTCATGTCAGACTCGCCCTGCACGATCAAAGGGCTGCGCGGGCTACGAGGGGCGTTCTCGATTCGCTCGATCCACTTCGCCAGCGCACCTACCCAGACCGTGGGTAAACGCCGCGGCTGCAGCGGGTCGGCCATCAGAAAGGGCAGAAACGCGGGGGCGTTGGAGTTTTCGCTGAAACGCCGATCTATGCCTTTGACGAACGCCCGCAGCAGGTAATAGCTGACCTTGGACCACGCCCAGCCACGGGGCCGCACTAAAGGCGCGAGGAGAATGGACTGCCCTTGCGCCGGGCTTTCATCGCCATGATTGAGCAAGTGATCGATGACGATGGCACCGCCCGTACTCTGACCACACAGGTGCCAGGGTTTGGGCAATTGAAGCATTTCGGCTTCGACGAACAACCGGTCGAGCACCACCTGATACTCAGAAAAGTCGGTAATGCTTGCCCGCGTCCCGCTGGACAGGCCATGCCCCGGAAGGTCGCAGGAAATCACCGCGAATCCGAGCTCCAGCGCCCACTCGATGACATGCCGATACAGCCCCATGTGGTCATAGAACCCGTGGACCAGCACCAGCGTCGCCACAGGCTGCTCGGGCATCCAGAGTTGAGTGACGATCTCATAGCCGCCAATCTCGAAACGCCCCAGTTGGCTGCCGACCCGCCCTTCGCGGCCCAGCCCCACAAGATTGTAGAAACGCTGGTAGGCCCGGGCTTCGTCGGACGGCGCCAGCCGGGCATTGAGCGGTTGTAGCCCGGCTCTCAGGTGATCCGGGTCGAACGTGTTGGACATCGGCATTCCAGCTCAAGAAAAACAGCAAACAAAAAGTGACGACTGCCTGTGAGTTTCTTCTGTCCTCTCAGGCGTGGCAAGCTACGTCACCCAAATCGAAGCCACCCCATGACCGCTCGTTCACGAACTCCAGGAAGCACGTTTTTCATTGCGATGGCCTTGCTCATCTGCGCGGCCGGGTTATGGGCTGGCTATCGGTGGTTTGAGGGGCGATACGTCCGCGCGTTCAGTGACAAAACCGCGCTGTTTGCAGGTGACGTGCTGAACCTCCCGGCAGAACTCGCGGGGCCGGGGCGTATCCGGGTCGTGCACTTCTGGGACCCCGCCTGCCCCTGCAACGTCGGTAATCAGCAACACCTGACCGAACTGGTGGAGCATTTTGCGGGCGCCAGCGGCGTGGATTTCTACGCTGTGCGCAAATCCGGTACCCAGGGACAGCTGCCCTCTACGCTGAGTGCAATCAGGCCCTTGGACAGCCTGCCGGGTGCCGACAAAATCACCTCAAGCCCCGCTGTGGCGATCTGGGATCGTCAGGGCAACCTCGCGTATTTCGGGCCTTACAGCGAAGGGCTGGTGTGCAACTCACAGAACAGCTTCATCGAGCCCATCCTGCTGGCGCTCAAGGCCGACCGGCCGGTCAGCGCAACACATACGATGGCTGTCGGTTGTTATTGCTCGTGGGCTCCGTGAGACCAATTGCTGTAGCGATCCGGGCGGCGCTCCGTTTGCCGGCGGTCGCGATATTTGGGACGCCACCGCCGGCAAGCCGGACTGCTATTGATGTTCAAGATGACTAATGGGTGTCCTTGTAATCGATCACGTACGGCAGCTTCTCGCTCGCGGTCTTGGTCAGAGTCTTGCGTTTGACCGATTTGAAACCGCCCAGCTGTTTCGCCGTCATGCCGCCGCCAATGGTTTTGCTCGACGGTGACTTGACCATCAACTCGCTCGCCGCCTGCAGCGCCTGGTGATAACCGCTGCGCTCACTTAGGTTGAAATCAGCTAATTTCAGCCGGTCACGCAACCAGTCCGCCCAGTAAAACTCAAGAAACTCCGGTGACACATCCCCAGCCTTGGGTTTGTCGTAGGCCGCGCCTCGAACGAAATAGACGATGCTGCGCAGGATGTCGTTCTGCATCGACTTCAAGCCGACATGGGCGGGCAATTGCTCGGGCGAGAGCCCCTGCCCGTTGCCGTCCTTGAGCCAGACCTTGTGCGCCTTCTCCATGCGCGCCCAGAAGGTCGGCAGGTCAGCGCTGTCGCTGAAGTCATCGGTGATGCGCACCTTCATCTTCATCTGCGGTCCCGCGCCTGGCTGCTCCCACAACGTGGTGAAGGTGTGATGGCCGTCCGTGAGGTAGAACTGGCCGCTCGGGCCGACTACCACCGTTTTCATCTCTTGCGGATGCGCGTTTGCCTCGTCCTTGCAGCTGAAGGTTTCCGGCTTTAGCGGGTCGGCGCTGTCACTGATCGGTCTGGCCTCGTCCTGACCGTTGCTTTCGCAGATCTCATCGAACAGCTTCTGGCGATCCTTGGCGAAGCGCTCGAGCTTGTAATACACCTGATCGAAGCCGATTACCGCTTGGGTCGGATGGACCTGCTCAAGGGTGACTTCGATGATGTCGCCGGGCTTGGGGCCGGTGAAAGCCATCGCTTGCGTGCATAAAAGCATCAGCAATAGCGCAAAGCTGCGGGATTGAATTCGCATGTTCAAGGCTCCGGATGACCTGAGGTTGAGCTTAACGCAATATCCCACTGGCACGACTTCGAACCTGCTGTCGGATCAAACGGCCAGCTACCCAGCCTCAGGACAAATCTGTAGCCTTCCGGACTTCTCAATCATCTTCCGAGCCCCTCTGGATGAAACGTAGCCTTTGGGTCATCGCTGTGCTGGTCGTTCTGATCGCTGGCGGCGGTGCCTGGTATATCCACAGCAAGCAGCCTGTGCGCAGCGGCGAACTGGCCCTGAACAGTCTCAAGGCTCCGGTCAGCGTGCGTTACGACGAGCGTGGCGTGCCGCATATAAAGGCCGGGAATCAGGACGACCTGTATCGCGCCCTCGGCTACGTGCACGCTCAGGATCGGCTGTTCCAGATGGAGATCCTGCGCAGACTGGCGCGTGGGGAGCTGGCTGAAGTCCTTGGGCCCAAGCTGGTGACGACCGACAAGCTGTTCCGCAGCCTGCGCATTCGCGAGCATGCCGACGAGTACGTCGCCCGGCAGGACAAGAACACCCCCGCCTGGAAAGCCCTGCAAGCCTATTTGGACGGCGTGAACCAGTTTCAGGCCACTCACCCCAAGCCCGTCGAGTTTGACGTGCTGGGGATCGACAAACGCCCGTTCACCGCTGAAGACACCCTCAGCATTGGCGGCTATCTGGCTTACAGCTTCGCCGCTGCGTTTCGTACCGAACCTCTGCTGACGTACGTACGCGACCAACTGGGGCCGGAGTACCTGAAAGTTTTCGACCTCGATTGGCAGCCACAAGGCGCACTGGGGCAAACGCCCGCGCTGAGCAGCAAGGACTGGAAAGGCCTGAGCGATCTGGCACAGCTCAGCCAGCAGGCGCTGGAAGACGCGGGTCTGCCTCAGTTCGAGGGCAGCAATGCGTGGGCGGTGTCGGGCAGTCGCACGCAAAGCGGCAAACCCTTGCTGGCAGGCGACCCGCACATCCGGTTCTCGGTGCCTGCGGTCTGGTACGAGGCGCAACTGTCGGCACCCGGTTTCGAGCTGTATGGCCACTTTCAGGCACTCAACCCGTTCGCCCTGCTCGGCCATAACATGGATTTCGGCTGGAGCCTGACCATGTTCCAGAACGACGACGTCGATCTGATCGCCGAGAAGGTCAACCCCGACAACCCCAATCAGGTCTGGTACCACGGGGCCTGGGCAGACATCACGTCACGCCCCGAGCAGATCAAGGTCAAAGGCGAATCGCCGATCACCTTCACCTTGCGCCAGTCGCCCCACGGCCCGATCGTCAATGACGTGCTGAGTGCCAGCGGCATTCAGGATCACGCTGATACGCCGGTCGCCATGTGGTGGTCGTTCCTTGAGTCAGAGAACCCGATTCTGCAGGGTTTCTATGAGGCCAACCGCGCCGATACGCTGGAAAAGATGCGCAGCGCCGCCGAGAAGATTCAGTCCCCCGGTTTGAACGTGGTCTACGCCAATGCCAAGGGCGACATCGGCTGGTGGGCAGCTGCACAGCTGCCCAAGCGTCCGGCGGGCGTGAACCCGACCTTTCTGCTCGACGGCAGTACCGATCAAGCTGACAAGAACGGTTTCTACCCCTTCAGCGCCAACCCCCAGGAAGAGAACCCGGCACGCGGGTACATCGTCTCGGCCAACTTCCAGCCAGTGTCGCCAACCGGGATGGAAATCCCGGGCTACTACAACCTCGCCGAACGTGGTCGCCAGCTGAACAAGCAATTGAGCGACGATTCTGTGAAGTGGAACCTGGAGAACAGCCAGGCGTTGCAGCTGGGCACGCAGACCGACTATGCCGCGCAGATTCTCAAACCTTTGATTCCCGTGTTGCGCCGAGTGATCAGTGACCCCGAGGAGCACGATCTGATCGAGCGCCTTGCCAAATGGAAAGGCGACTACCCGGTGGATTCAGTCGGCGCGACGCTGTTCAACCAGTTCATCTACCACCTCTGCGACCAGACTTTCCGGGATGAGCTGGGCGACGGCTTGTTCGCAACGCTGCTATCGACGCGGGTCATCGACATGGCCTTGCCGCGCCTGGCGGCGGACGCGAATTCACCATGGTGGAACAATCGCAACTCCCCGGAGCCGGAGAGCCGCGATAACACCGTGAAGGTCGCCTGGCATGCGGCGATTTCGCACTTGAAGTCGTTATACGGAGTGAATCCAGACGAGTGGGCCTGGGGCAAGGCGCATACGCTGACTCACGAGCATCCGCTGGGCCGTCAGCCGCCGCTGGATATGCTGTTCAATGTCGGCCCGTTTGCCGCGCCGGGCAACCACGAGGTGCCGAATAATCTGTCGGCGAGCATTACCACCGCTCCATGGCCTGTGACCTATGGCCCGTCGACGCGCCGGCTGATCGACTTCGCCGATCCTGCACATGCGCTGGGGATCAATCCGGTCGGGCAAAGTGGGGTGTTGTTCGACAAACACTACGCCGATCAGGCCAAGGCCTATGTCAGCGGGCAGTACACGCCGGAGCGGTTCAGCGAGGGGGATGTGGCGGGGAACAGCAAGGACGTGTTGAGGCTGGTGCCAGCTCACTGATCAAGGCTTGCTTGATCATTCCCACGCGGAGCGTGGGAATGTTCAGTGCGTGTTCACAGGATCAAATCAAACCGGCTCAACCACCTGAGCACGACGTACGTCCGGCTGTTTCCAGCCATCTGCCGCAGCCTCTTCGATCGCCTGCTGAATCGCACGCTTGCGGTTATTCTCGGCGCGACGGCTGAAGAACCACACCAGGAATGTCGCGATCGAAACCGCCAGCAGAATCAGGCTGGCAATGGCGTTGATTTCAGGTTTCACGCCCAGACGCACCGCCGAGAACACTTCCATCGGCAGGGTCGTAGAGCCAGGGCCGGAGACGAAACTCGCCAGTACCAGGTCGTCCAGCGACAGCGCGAAGGACATCATCGCGCCCGCCGCCAGTGACGGCGCGATCATCGGGATGGTGATCAGGAAGAACACCTTCCACGGCCTTGCCCCCAAATCCATGGCCGCTTCTTCGATAGACATGTCCAGTTCACGCAGACGCGCCGACACCACCACCGCTACATATGCCGCACAGAATGTGGTGTGCGCGATCCAGATGGTGACGATGCCGCGCTCCTGTGGCCAGCCGATCAACTGAGCCATTGCCACGAACAACAGCAACAGCGACAGACCGGTGATCACCTCGGGCATGACCAGAGGCGCGGTGACCAGGCCACCGAAGAAGGTCTTGCCCTTGAAGCGGGTGATGCGCGTCAGCACGAACGCCGCCATGGTCCCCAGCGCAACAGCGGCGACCGAGGTGTAGAGGGCGATTTCCAGCGAGCGCGCCACCGCGCTCATCAGTTGGGTGTTGTCGAGCAGGCCGACGTACCACTTGACCGACCAGCCGCCCCAGACGGTTACCAGCTTGGAGGCGTTGAACGAGTAGATCACCAGGATGACCATGGGCGCATAGATGAAGATCAGGCCCAGTACCAACATCAGGTTCGAGAATCGGAAGCTTCTCATGCCTTGCCCTCCAGTTCTTTGGCCTGGCTACGGTTGAACAGAATGATCGGCACGATGAGGATCAACAGCATCACCACCGCCAGCGCGGACGCTACCGGCCAGTCGCGGTTGTTGAAGAACTCTTGCCACAGGACTTTACCGATCATCAACGTCTCGGGACCGCCGAGCAGCTCAGGGATGACGAACTCGCCCACCACCGGAATGAACACCAGCATGCAGCCAGCAATAATGCCGTTCTTGGACAGTGGGACGGTGATTTTCCAGAAGCTGTTGAAGGTGCTTGAACCCAGGTCCGACGCTGCCTCCAGCAAGCTCTGATCGTGTTTCACCAGGTTGGCGTACAGCGGCAGAATCATGAACGGCAGGTACGAATAAACGACGCCGATGTATACCGCAAGGTTCGTGTTGAGGATCTGCAACGGCTCGCTGATCACGCCCAGCCACATCAGGAAAGCGTTGAGCAGACCGTTGTTGCTGAGAATGCCCATCCACGCATACACGCGGATCAGGATCGCGGTCCAGGTCGGCATCATGATCAGCAGCAACAGCACCGTCTGCATTTCCTTGCGGGCGATGGAGATGCCGTAGGCCATCGGATAGCCGATCAGCAGACACAGCAAGGTGCTGAAGAAGGCCATCTTCAACGAACCCAGGTACGCTGAGATGTACAGATCGTCGCCGGTCAGCAATGCGTAGTTGGCGAAGTTGAGCACGATGTCGAGCTTTTGCTCGGCGTAAGAAAAGATCTCGGTGTACGGCGGAATCGCGACGTCGGCTTCCGCAAAGCTGATCTTGATGACGATCAGAAATGGCAGCGCGAAGAACAGGAACAGCCAGAGGAACGGAACCCCGATGACCGCCTGACGGCCATTGGGCGTTATTCGATTGAGCGCTCGTTTGATCTTTCGCATTTTCATGACCGCAGTACCACGCCGCTGTCGTCTTCCCACCAGACGAACACTTCGTCATCCCAGGTCGGCCGCGCGCCACGGCGTTCGGCGTTGGCGACGAACGACTGAACCAGCTTTCCGCACGCCAGTTGCACGTAGAACACCGAGTGCCCGCCCAGGTAGGCAATGTCGTGGACCTTGCCGCGCGACCAGTTGTACTCGACGGTCGGCTGCTCGGTGGTGATGAGCAGTTTTTCGGGGCGAATGGCGTAGGTGATGTGCTTGTCTTCCACCGAGGTACTGACGCCGTGGCCGACATAGATATTGCGCTCAAGCTCCGGGCTGCGGATCAGCGCGTGGCCTTCCATGTCCTCGATCACCTCACCGTCGAACAGGTTGACGTTGCCGATGAACTCACAGACCAGACGGCTTGTAGGCGTTTCGTAGATGTCGACCGGGCTGCCGATCTGGGCGATCCAGCCCAGGTGCATGATCGCGATGCGCTGGGCCATGGTCATGGCCTCTTCCTGGTCGTGGGTCACCATCACGCAGGTCACGCCGACGCGCTCGATGATCTCCACCAGCTCCAGTTGCATCTGCGAACGCAGCTTCTTGTCCAGTGCGCCCATCGGTTCGTCGAGCAACAGCAGTTTCGGCTTCTTGGCCAGCGAACGCGCGAGTGCAACACGCTGACGCTGACCGCCAGACAATTGGTGCGGCTTGCGTTTGGCGTACTGGGTCATCTGCACCAGCTTGAGCATCTCGGCCACACGGGCGTCGACCTCGGCCTTTGGCAGCTTGTCCTGCTGCAGACCGAAAGCGATGTTCTGCGCCACGGTCATGTGCGGGAACAGCGCGTAAGACTGGAACATCATGTTGATTGGACGCTCGTACGGCGGCATATCAGTGATGTCGACGCCGTCGAGGAAAATGCGGCCCTCGGTCGGTCGCTCGAAACCGGCGAGCATGCGCAGCAGCGTGGACTTCCCTGAGCCAGAACCGCCAAGCAAGGCGAAGATTTCGCCCTTGTTGATCTGCAGAGACACATCGTCCACAGCAACCGTCTCATCGAACTTTTTCGTGACCCGATCGATTTTGACCAGCACCTGTTTAGGTTGCTGACCACCCTCAAGGGCTTTTTTGTAGGCGCCGGAGGCAACTGCCATGGGTGAAACTCCCAACTGTTCTTGCGCCCGACCGATATAGCCGGGCGCCAAGGTCTTTATTTACCGGATTTGATCTTGGTCCAGCTGCGCGTCATCACACGCTGAATCTTCGGTGGCAACTCGGAGTTGACGTACAGGCGCTGCTGCACTTCTTTGGAGGGATAAACCGATTCGTCATTGCGAATATCCTGATCCATCAATTCGCCCGACGCCGGATTCGGGTTGGCGTAACCGACCTGGTCGCTGACCTTGGCGATTACGTCAGGCTTGAGGATGTAGTTGATGAAAGCGTGAGCGGCTTTTACGTCGGGTGCGTCAGCCGGAATCGCCAGCATGTCGAACCACAGATTGCCGCCCTCTTTCGGGATCGAGTACGCGATGTTCACGCCTTTGCCCGCTTCTTCAGCGCGCGCCTTGGCCTGGAACACGTCACCGGAGAAACCGGCGGCGATGCAGATATCGCCGTTGGCGAGATCCGTGATGTATTTGGACGAGTTGAAGTAGGTCACGTAGGGACGAACTTTCAGCAGCTTGTCTTCAGCTTTTTTGTAGTCTTTCTCGTCGGTGCTGTTGGGGTTCAGGCCCATGTAATTCAGCACGGCCGGCATCATTTCATCCGCCGAGTCGAGGAAAGCGACGCCACACTTCTGCAGCTTCTTGATGTTCTCGGGTTCGAACAGCACAGCCCACGAGTCGATGGTGTCGACCCCCAGGACTTGTTTGATCTTGTCGACGTTGTAACCGATGCCGTTAGTGCCCCACAGGTACGGAACGGCGTACTGATTGCCTGGATCGTTCTTTTCCAGACGCTGCAACAGTTCAGGGTCGAGGTTGGAGTAGTTCGGGAGTTGCGACTTGTCGAGCTTCTGAAACGCACCCGCCTTGATCTGTTTGCCAAGGAAGTGGTTGGAGGGCACTACCACGTCGTAACCGGTGTGACCGGCCAGCAGCTTGCCTTCCAGGGTTTCGTTGGAATCGAAAACGTCGTATTTGGTCTTGATCCCCGTGGTGGACTCGAAGTCCGCCAGAGTTGTGGTGCCGATGTAATCGGACCAGTTATAAATGCGGACGGTAGACTCCGCGTAAGCACCGACGGCGAACGTCAGGCCGGCTCCCAGCAGCAAGCCTTTGGAAAATAAAGAAATAGACACGTTTGCAGTCCTTTTTAGTAGGTGGGCCTGTTGGCCGTGCCGACGACAGTAACGACTGCCTGTGACAAATCCGGCGCGCAACTTACCTTCGATAAACCCTTCTCGCAAAAAAACTTTTTCTTTCGTTCGTACTACCACGCGAACTCTGGAGCAGTCCGGCTTGCCGGCGGTGGCGGATTGACGGACGCTGCCGCCGCCAAGCCGGGCTGCTACGAGTTATGCATGTGCCGTCGCGGACGGCACATTTCGACCAGGCTTACTTGCCCGATTTGATGTTGGTCCAGCTGCGGGTCATGAGTCGCTGAGTCGCTGCCGGCAAGTCGGCAATCGCGTACAACTTGGCCAGAACGTCTGCTGGCGGGTAAACGCCTGGGTCAGAAGTGATTTCCTTGTCGACGAACTCGGTCGCAGCCTTGTTACCGTTCGGGAAGTGAACGGCATTGGTGATTTCGGCCATGACTTTAGGTTGCAGCAGGAAGTTCATGAACTTGTAGGCGCCGTCGACGTTTTCTGCGTCTTTCGGGATGGCGACCATGTCATAGAAACTGCCAGCACCTTCTTTCGGAATGTTGTAGCTGACCTTGACCTTGCCGCCCGCTTCTTCAGCACGCGCCTTGGCCTGATAAACGTCGCCCGAGTAACCCACGGCTACGCAGATGTTGCCGTTGGCCAGGTCCGAGATGTATTTGGAAGAGTGGAAGTAGGTAACCGAAGGACGGATCTTCTTGAACAGATCTTCGGCTTTCTGGATGTCTTCTTTCTTCTGGCTGTCGGTTGGCAGACCCAGGTAATGCAGCGCCACTGGCAACATTTCGGTCGGCGAATCGAGGAAACTCACGCCACAGGCTTTCAACTTGGCAGCGTTCTCAGGCTTGAACAGCAGGTCCCAGGAATTGACCGGCGCATCGGCGCCCAAGGCAGCCTTGACCTTCTCTGCGTTGAAGCCGATACCGATCGAACCCCACATGTACGGGAAAGCGTGCTTGTTGTCAGGGTCGCTGACCGACACGGCCTTCAACAGCGCAGGGTCGAGGTTTTTGTAATTAGAGAGTTTGGACTTGTCCAGCTCCTGATACACGCCAGCCTTGATCTGTTTGGCCAGGAAGTTGTTGGACGGTACGACGATGTCGTAGCCCGACTTGCCAGCCAGCAATTTGGCTTCCAGGGTCTCGTTGCTGTCGAAGACGTCGTACACCACTTTGATGCCGGATTCCTTTTCGAATTCGGCAATGGTGTTGGGTGCGATGTAATCGGACCAGTTATAGACGTGCAGAACTTTGTCATCGGCGTGTGCAGCTGCAGCTACGGCGCCCATCAGGGACAACGCGAGGAGGGTTTTGCCAAATTTCTTCATTCGTACAGCTCCAATGTTTTATGTTAGCGGCGACTAAAACAACCGTTAGTCTGGCAATTTCCTGGGCGGGCTTACAAGCAGAGCGGCCTGCCTTATTGCATAACTTTCAAAGATTTCATCTGCACACCAACACATCGAACCATGCAGGGGTGCGCCTTCAACCCAGCGCACGCCTGCAGCGCCCTCTTCAGCTCTGCAACGCCTCAAGGGTCAGGTCCAGGCATTTGCGCGCTTTTTCCAGCAACTCATCGATCTCGGCGAAGCTGATCACCAGCGGCGGCGAAATGATCATGGTGTCACCCACCGCTCGCATGATCAGGCCGTTATCGAAGCAGAACGTTCGGCAGATCATGCCTGCACCCTGACCTGCGTAACGCTCGCGAGTGGCCTTGTCTTTCACAAGCTCGATCGCACCGAGCATGCCGACGCCACGAACTTCACCCACCAGTGGATGATCGCTCAACTCACGCAAACGCTTTTGCAAGTATGGTGCCGTTTCCGATTTAACCCTTTCGACAATCTTCTCGTCGCGCAGGATGCGGATGTTCTCAAGCCCCACCGCCGCCGCAACGGGGTGCCCGGAATAGGTGAAGCCGTGGTTGAAATCACCGCCCTCGTTCAGCACTTTCACCACTTCATCGCGCACGATCACGCCGCCCATGGGGATGTAGCCCGAGGTCAGGCCCTTGGCAATGGTCATCAGGTCGGGTTTAAGGTCGTAGAAATCGCTACCGAACCACTCACCGGTCCGGCCGAAGCCACAAATCACCTCATCGGCCACGAACAGGATGTCGTATTTGGCGAGGATCTCCTTGATCTTCGGCCAATACGTTTCAGGGGGAACGATCACGCCGCCCGCACCCTGGATAGGCTCGGCAATGAACGCACCGACGTTGTCTTCGCCGACTTCGAGGATTTTCTTTTCCAGCTGCTCTGCGGCCCAGACACCGAATTCGTCCGGGGTCATGTCGCCGCCCTCACCGAACCAGTAAGGCTGCGGGATGTGAACAATGCCCGGGATCGGCAGGTCGCCCTGCTCGTGCATGTAAGTCATGCCGCCGAGACTCGCGCCAGCGACGGTTGAACCGTGGTAGCCGTTCACGCGGCTGATGATGACCTTCTTGCTCGGCTTGCCCTTGACCGCCCAGTAGTGACGGACCATGCGTAACACGGTGTCGTTGCCTTCAGACCCGGATCCAGTGAAGAACACGTGATTCATGCCTTCAGGTGCTACATCGGAAATGGCCTTCGCCAGTTGCAGCGCAGGCGGGTGAGCGGTCTGGAAGAACAGGTTGTAATAAGGCAGCTCACGCATCTGTTTGCTGGCGGCATCGGCCAGCTCTTCACGGCCATAACCGACAGCGACGCACCAGAGACCGGCCATGCCGTCGAGGATCTTGTTGCCTTCGCTGTCCCAGAGGTAAACGCCCTTCGCGTTGGTGATGATGCGCGGGCCTTTCTCTTTAAGCTGTTTGAAGTCGCTGAACGGCGCCAGGTGGTGATCGTTGCTGAGGGCTTGCCATTCACGGGTTTGCGGATTGTTGGAACTCATGAAACCACTCCATTGACTGGGTATCGCGTGTCGGGCGCCCCAGCCTCGCAAGGCTGGCCGGCGCCCTGTTTCTTCAGACGGCGAAGAGCAGGAATTCCCGCTCCCACGAGCTGATCACACGCTTGAAGTTTTCGTGCTCGGCGCGCTTGACCGCGACGTAGCCGGTAACGAAGGTCTTGCCGAGGTATTTCTCGACCGTCTTGCTGTTTTCCATCCGTTCCAGCGCGTCTTCAATGGTCAACGGCAAGCGTAGGTTGCGACGCTCATAACCACGGCCCACCACGGGCGCACTCGGGTTAAGCCCCTCGACCATGCCGATGAAGCCACACAGCAGACTCGCGGCAATGGCCAGATACGGGTTGGCGTCGGCGCCTGGCAGACGGTTCTCCACGCGACGGTTCTGCGGCCCGGCATCCGGCACGCGCAGGCCGACGGTGCGGTTTTCTTCGCCCCACTCCACGTTCACCGGTGCCGAGGTGTCCGGCAGAAAGCGGCGGAACGAGTTCACGTTGGGCGCGAACAGCGGCAACAACTCGGGAATCAGCTTCTGCAGGCCACCGATGTGCTGCAGAAACAGCTGGCTCATGGTTCCGTCTTCATTGGAGAAGATGTTCTTGCCGGTCTCGATGTCGATGATGCTCTGGTGCAAGTGCATGGCGCTGCCGGGCTCGCCGGTCATGGGCTTGGCCATGAAGGTCGCGGCGACATCATGCTTGAGCGCTGCTTCGCGCATGGTGCGCTTGAACACCAGGATCTGATCGGCCAGCGAAAGGGCATCGCCGTGACGGAAGTTGATTTCCATCTGCGCCGTGCCGTCTTCGTGGATCAGGGTATCGAGGTCCAGATTCTGCAGTTCACACCAGTCGTAGACGTCTTCGAATAACGGGTCGAATTCGTTCGCCGCTTCAATGGAGAAGGACTGGCGACCGGTTTCCGGGCGGCCCGAACGGCCGACTGGCGGCTGCAATGGATAGTCGGGGTCGTCGCTGCGCTTGGTCAGATAGAACTCCATCTCCGGCGCCACGATGGGCTGCCAGCCTTGATCGGCATAGAGCTTGAGTACTTTCTTCAAGACGTTGCGCGGCGACAACTCGATAGGATTGCCTTGCTTGTCGTAGGTGTCGTGAATCACCTGCGCGGTGGGCTCGATGGCCCAGGGCACCAGATACACCGCGTTCTGGTCAGGACGGCAGAACATGTCGATGTCTGCGGGGTCCAGCAACTCGTAATAAATGTCGTCCTCGACGTAGTCTCCGGTCACGGTCTGCAGCAATACGCTCTCCGGCAAGCGCATGCCCTTTTCGGCAATGAACTTGTTGGTCGGAGAAATCTTGCCACGCGTGATACCGGTCAGGTCGGAGATCATGCACTCGACTTCGGTAATCCTGTGTTCTTTCAACCAATCGGTGAGCTGGTCGAGGTTGGTACTCATAAATACCTCAGGGGTTTCATTTCCTGGCAGCCGTCATGGCAGTCAGGCGTTTTTTGACGCGTCGACGTCGCGTTGTAGTGCCCGTTTTCGACAGGCATCGCCAAATGCCTGGAATATTGAAAGATAGTCGGGGTTTTGCGTGACCTGCCACTCCGGATGCCATTGAACGCCCAGTGCGAACACATCGGCTGTAGCAAAAGCCGCGCCCGCAGGCACCGAGATCGCTTCAATAAGGCCATCCGGCGCTGTCGCTTCGACCCGCAAACCCGGGGCAAGACGCTCGACACCCTGTCCGTGAATTGAATTGACACGAATTTCTTCCGGCAGCCCGAGCCCGGCCAAAACACCGCCCGACTGGATGTGCATCGGATGACTCGGAGCATATTGAATTTCAACGGGTTCGTTGTCTGGCTCACGATGATCCATGAACGTTCCCGTCTCGTGAACCTTTTGATGCAGGCTGCCACCAAATGCCACATTCAGCTCCTGAAATCCGCGGCAAATACCCAACACAGGCACACCAGCGGCCACAGCAGCACGAATAAGGGGTAAGGTGGTGTGGTCGCGTGCAGGATCATGAGCAGTACCCGGCGCGCTGGCGGGACCACTATAGTGATAGGGTTCGACGTTGGATGGAGAACCGGTGAAGAGCAGACCATCGACCGCCGCGAGTATGTCGGCTGGATCGAGGAGCTCTGCCAGTGACGGCAGAATCAGCGGCAGGCCCTTGGCAGCGACGGCAACTGCGCGGACGTATTTGTCACCACTGATGTGATAGGCATGCGAGCCAATTTGCTGAGTGCAGGCGGTGACGCCGATCAGCGGAAGGCGAGACATGTGACCCCCGGTATTATTGCTGTTATGGGTTGCGACCGAGCTTAGCCTTGTTCATTTTTTTACACAACAGCCCCGTAAAAAATAAAACACGCCTCGCTCAAGATCGCAGTTCCCACCCCGTCCAACGGCTGAAATCCGCCCTAAAGTGCGGCAAAAACGGCCCAGAGGCGCCTTTTTAGGGCAAAACAGGCCTCTCTTGACTTCATTCGGGCTTTCGGATTGACTGAACCCCGTAATGCTCGATGATTGATATTTTCAACAACAAAGGTGTTGCATCATGTCGGTACCCCCGCGTGCCGTTCAGCTCAACGAAGCGAACGCGTTCCTTAAGGAACATCCTGAGGTTCTATACGTTGACCTTCTGATTGCAGATATGAATGGAGTGGTGCGCGGCAAGCGCATTGAACGCACCAGCCTCCATAAGGTTTACGAGAAAGGCATCAACCTCCCGGCTTCTCTATTCGCACTGGATATCAATGGCTCGACGGTGGAAAGCACCGGCCTGGGTCTGGACATCGGTGACGCTGACCGAATCTGTTATCCAATCCCCGACACTCTCTGCAACGAACCGTGGCAGAAGCGTCCTACCGCACAACTTCTGATGACCATGCACGAACTGGAAGGCGAGCCGTTTTTCGCCGATCCTCGTGAGGTCCTGCGCCAGGTTGTAGCCAAATTCGACGAAATGGGTCTGACCATCTGCGCCGCATTTGAGCTTGAGTTCTACCTGATCGACCAGGAGAACGTGAACGGTCGCCCACAACCGCCGCGCTCGCCGATTTCCGGCAAACGCCCGCATTCGACACAGGTCTACCTGATCGACGACCTCGACGAATACGTCGATTGCCTCCAGGACATTCTGGAAGGTGCGAAAGAGCAAGGCATCCCTGCCGACGCGATCGTCAAGGAAAGTGCTCCGGCGCAGTTCGAAGTGAACCTGCACCACACAGCCGACCCTCTGAAAGCCTGCGACTATGCAGTGCTGCTCAAGCGACTGATCAAAAACATCGCCTACGACCATGAGATGGACACCACCTTCATGGCCAAGCCGTATCCAGGCCAGGCGGGTAACGGTCTGCACGTCCACATCTCGATCCTGGATCGCGATGGCAAAAACATCTTCACCAGTGAGGATCCCGAGCAGAACGCCGCATTACGTCATGCGATCGGCGGTGTGCTCGAGACCCTACCGGCGCAGATGGCGTTCCTTTGCCCGAACGTCAACTCGTATCGCCGGTTCGGTGCTCAGTTCTACGTGCCCAACTCGCCTACATGGGGTCTTGATAACCGTACCGTCGCGGTTCGTGTGCCAACCGGCACCGCCGATGCCGTACGTATCGAGCACCGCGTCGCCGGTGCAGACGCCAACCCGTATCTGTTGATGGCTTCGGTTCTGGCGGGTATTCACCACGGTTTGACCAACAAGGTCGAGCCTGGCGCGCCGGTTGAAGGTAACTCGTACGAGCAGCATGAACAGAGCCTGCCGAACAACTTGCGCGATGCATTGCGCGAGCTCGATGACAGTGAAGTCATGGCCAGGTACATCGATCCGAAGTACATCGATATCTTCGTTGCATGTAAGGAGAGTGAGCTGGAGGAGTTCGAACACTCCATCTCCGACCTTGAATACAACTGGTATCTGCACACTGTTTGATCGCGCTACGCGGCAGTGTGAAATAAAAAGAACGCCCCCATCCGCAAGGCTGGGGGCGTTTTTTATATTAGACGGTATGCCCCCGAGCCTCGTGTTGTCTGGGCTGGCCTCATCCCGAGCAAGCCCCCTCCCGCGAGAGATCGTGGCTGCCTGAAAAATATCGATCAACCTCGGGGCTGCGATTTGCAGCATTGAAGCCGATCTCCCGAGCGACAAGGCCCCTGTGGGAAGGAGCTTGCTTGCGAGGCATTCTGTGGAGCGCCGCTGTAGAATGCCCGCAGCCCCGATCAAGAGAGCAACCGATGACCCGCCCCGCCACACCCCGCAAACCCCGCGCACGCAGTCAGGCCCGGATCGATTCGATCCTCGATGCCGCACGTACGCTGCTGGCTTCAGATGGCGTGGCAAGTCTGTCGATCTATAGCGTCGCCGAGCGCGCGGAAATCCCGCCGTCTTCGGTCTATCATTTTTTCGCCAGTGTCCCGGCACTCCTTGAAGGGCTGACCGCAGACGTCCACGCCGCCTTTCGCGACAGCCTGCAACAGCCTATCGATCACGCGCAGCTCACCCACTGGCATGACCTGTCGCGCTTGGTCGAAACGCGCATGCTCAATATCTACAGCGAAGACGCCGCTGCTCGCCAGTTGATCCTCGCCCAGCACGGCCTGACCGAGGTAACGCAGGCCGACCGTCAACACGACGTCGAACTGGGCAACCTGATGCACGAGCTGTTCGCCAGGCACTTTCACCTGCCCGCCCTCCCGGACGACGTCGAAATCTTCGCCCTGGCCCTCGAACTCGCCGACCGCGTTTACGCACGTTCGGTCCAGCTGCACAACGCGATCACCCCGCGCATGGCCGAGGAAGGTCAGCGGGTGTTCGACGCGTATCTGGGGCTTTATCTGCCGCCGTTTTTGCCCAAGCGCGTCTGGTAAATTCCGTAGCGGCCCGGCTTGCCGGCGGTGGTACTTTCAAAACCGCTACCGCCGGCAAGCCGAACTACCACAGCACCATTCTGCCCACAAAAAAAAACAAAAAGCCCCAAAGGGCTCGCACCCTTCGGGGCTGATCACAACGCATCGATCACAACTTGGCGATCGACACCTCGGTGGATTTCACGAACGCGATCACTTCGCTGCCGACCACCAGCTCCAGCTCCTTGACCGAACGCGTGGTAATCACCGAAGTGACGATGCCCGAAGCGGTCTGAACGTCGATTTCGGACAGCACGTCACCGGTGACGATTTCCTTGATGGTGCCTTTGAACTGGTTACGGACGTTGATGGCTTTGATAGTCATGGTATGGCTTCCTTTTTGAGATCAGTGCCCGGAGCAACATTGCACCAGGATTCAATTGGCCCAACGCAATTGCGTGGGCAGGGGTGAAGACGGTTCGGGCTCGGGTGGGCTGCCGGGCAACGACAGCACGCGGTTGAGGACTTCGGTTTCCACTGCAGCCAGACGATACGAGCCACGCGCACGAGGCCTGGCAAGATCGACGTGAAGGTCCAGACCGATGCGGCCCTCTTCGATCAGCAACACGCGATCGGCGATGGCCACGGCCTCACTGACATCGTGGGTGACCAACAGCACCGTGAAGCCGTGCTTCTGCCAGAGGTTCTCGATCAATTGCTGCATCTCGATGCGGGTCAACGCATCCAGCGCGCCCAAGGGCTCGTCCAGCAACAGCAGACGCGGCTCGTGGATCAACGCTCGCGCCAGGGCGACACGCTGCTTCTGCCCGCCCGACAACGCCGCCGGCCACTCGTTGGCACGTTCGGCCAGGCCCACGGCTTCAAGCGCTTCGAGCGCCTTGCCGCGCCAGTCACCGCTCAGGCCAAGCCCGACGTTGTCGATGATCTTTTTCCACGGCAGCAAACGGGCTTCCTGAAACATCAGGCGGGTGTCGTCCCGGGCATCGGCCAGTGGCGCGGAGCCTGCCAGCAACTGGCCGCTGGACGGCAGATCCAGCCCTGCCAGCAAACGCAGCAACGTGCTCTTGCCGCAACCGCTGCGACCGACAACGGCGACGAACTGGCCCGCCGGAATGTGCAGATCGATGTCTTTCAATACTTCCCGCGAGCCAAAGGTTTTCTTCAGCTTGCGCACTTGCAGGGGGATCCCGCGCAACAGGTTCGCCGGTTGTTGGAGATTGCTCATTGCGCGCCACCTTTAGCCACTTGATACGCCGGGTGCCACCGCAGGCAGACCCGCTCCAGACCACGCGCAGCGAGGTCCGCCAACTTGCCGAGTACCGCGTAGAGCACAATGGCCAGCACCACCACGTCGGTTTGCAGAAACTCGCGGGCGTTCATCGCCAGATAGCCGATGCCGGAACTGGCCGAGATGGTTTCGGCGACGATCAGCGTCAGCCACATGAAACCCAACGCGAAGCGCACCCCGACCAGAATTGAAGGCATGGCACCCGGCAGAATCACATGCCAGAACAGACTGAAACCGGACAAGCCGTAGCTGCGCGACATCTCCACCAACGCCGGATCGATATTGCGAATCCCGTGATAGGTGTTCAGGTAAATCGGAAACAGGGTGCCCAGCGCTACCAGAAAAATCTTCGCGCTTTCGTCAATGCCGAACCACAGGATTACCAGCGGAATCAGCGCCAGATGCGGCACGTTGCGGATCATCTGCACCGAGCTGTCGAGCAGGCGTTCGCCCCATTTCGACAGGCCGGTGATGAAGCCCAGCGTCAGACCGATGCCGCCGCCGATAGCAAAGCCGATCGCCGCACGCCAGCCGCTGATAGCCAGGTGCGTCCAGATCTCGCCACTGCGCACCAATGTCACGCCTGCTTCGATCACCGCGCTCGGAGCCGGCAGAATTCGGGTAGACAGCCAGCCTGCACTGACCGCCAGTTGCCATACCGCCAACAACAAGACCGGTAGCAGCCAGGGCGCCAGTCTGTGAGTGAATCGTTCCACGCTCATGGAGTTGTCTCCTCTCAAGGCCAGGGCTTACTGCGCTTTCGCGACAGCAGCGGGTGGCGTCCAGATCACATCGGCGATGCTGAGCGGTTTGGGGATCAACTTGAGTTGATAGAAGGTGTCGGCGATTTTCTGCTGAGCAGCGATGGTTTCAGGGGTGATGAACAGTGCCCCGTAACCCTGACGCTTGACCGAAATCCGGGTGATGTCCTCTGGCAAGCCGAGCAGCGGAGCTACCTGTTTGGTGACCTCATCCGGGTTGGCCTTGGACCATTCGCCGACTGCGCGAACTTCTTCCACGAGGGTCTGAATCACCTTTGGATGTTGTTGTGCATAAGGCTTGGTCGCCAGATAGAACTGGTTGTTGTCGACGATGCCTTTGCCGTCACGCAGGGTACGCGCCTGAAGCTGTTGCTCGGCAGCGGCCTGGTACGGGTCCCAGATCACCCAGGCGTCGACGCTGCCACGCTCGAACGCTGCACGCGCATCGGCGGGCGGCAGGAACACGGTCTGGATATCGGTGTATTTCAGGCCCGCTTCTTCAAGCGCACGCACCAACAGGTAATGAACGTTGGAGCCTTTGTTGAGCACGACTTTCTTGCCCTTCAGGTCCTTCACCGAGGTAATCGGCGAGTCCTTGGGCACCAGTATGGCTTCGCTGGTCGGAGCAGGAGGTTCGGATGCCACGTAGAGCAGATCGGCGCCAGCAGCCTGGGCGAAAACAGGAGGTGTCTCGCCGGTCACTCCGAAGTCGATGGAGCCGACGTTCAGTCCTTCAAGCAACTGCGGGCCACCTGGGAATTCGGTCCATTGCACCTGCACGCCTTGGTCGGCGAGTTTCTTTTCCAGCGAACCTTTGGCCTTGAGCAGCACCAGCGTGCCGTACTTCTGATAACCGATGCGCAAGGTATCGGCTTGAGCTTGGGTGAGAACGCCGAAGGAAACCGCCGCAGCAAACAGAGCGACCAGACCTCGACGCAAAATGACAGTGCGCATGGCACGCTCCTTTGCTTATAGCTAACAGGTGGCACCTGCTTGTCCGATGGCGGATAAGTAAGGTGTTGGAAGGGATTCATTGCCGGCAATCTCGCCAGGACGCAGAGACCTTAACAGGGCTTTGTTATTCTCTAAAATCATATTTATTCATTTGGTTAGCACCAAAATGAATATGCAATGGAACGGTCGGTTTTTTTGCCGCAGATCGTTCATTTCAAGCCTGGATCACGTTCGCCAGGCATAAAAAAACCCCGCCGGAGCGGGGTTTTTTTCAACTTAACAACTCGACGCTTATTTGAAAGCGTAGGTGTAGTTGAGGATCACACGAGTCTGATCGACGTTCTGCTGCAGCGGATACAGATCGCTGTCAGAACGCAGGTTGGCACGGCGAACGGTAACGCCAAAGCCTTTCAGGAAGCTGTCCTGGAAGACGTAGTCGATACGCATGTCGCGTTCCCACTCAGTGCCACGACCACCGGTGGCGCTGGTGCGGATCTGATCACCGTACAGGTAAGCGATCGCAGCTTTCAGGCCAGGAACACCCACGCGTGCGAAGTCGTACGAGTACTGACCGAACTTGGTCTTCTCACCGGCGCGGGTGAAGTTGGTGATCATGCTGTCGGTGAACAGGTAAACGGAGTTACCACCTTCACCTTCGTTACGACCACGACCGTCGACAACGCTGCCGTTGTTGATGATCGGCATGGCACCGCTGTCGCTGGAAGCCTGGTAACCCAACATGAACGCATGGCCACCCAGGGTATAGGTGAACATTGCGGTCCACAGATCGTTGTCGATCTCGCCGGTGTCGTTACCAGTACCGGAGTAACCGTTGCCGGTCAGACGGTAGCCAACGTTGTCGGTCTGGGAGTTCTTGCCATCGGATGTGCTGTGGAAGTAACGCAGGTCGGTTTTGAACGACTGGTCTTCACCGATTGGCAGAACGTGCAGCAAACCGAAGAAGTGCTGCTTGTAATAGTCTTCCAGGTTGGCGTAGTAGTACTGCAGGGTCAGGTCTTTGGTGAGCTTGTAGTCAGCACCGGCGAACTGGAAGTTGTTGGAGCCCTTGGTGCCACCCGCAACCGACAGGTTGTCGTAGTTGGTGGAAGCACGGCCAGCGGCCTTGGTCAGCTTACCGGCAGTCAGTGTCAGGCTGTCGATGTCCTTGGAAGTGACGATGCCACCTTCGAAGGTTTGCGGCAGCAGACGACCGTCGTTCGATACCAGGATCGGCAGGTTTGGCTGCAGCGCGTTACCGATCTTCAGCTCGGTCTTGGAGATCTTGACCTTGGCGTTGGCACCGGCGCGTGCCCAGTCGTGCTGTGGAGTACCGTCGGAGCTGGTCGGCGAAACGGTGTTGGCAGTGCTACCGTTGGCCGCGCGGTTGTCGATACCACCGCTCAGGTTGATACCGTACATGCCTTGCACATCGAGACCGAAGCCTACGGTGCCAGGGGTGTAACCCGAGATAAAGTTGAACAGGAAGCCTTGAGTGGTCTGGCGTTGGTCTTGACCTTTAGCACCAGAGGAAGATGGCTCGCGTGGATCTTGTTCGAAGTACAGGGTACGGGAACTGAGGGTTGCCTTGCTGTCTTCCAGGAAACCAGCTGCACCAGCCTGAGTGGCCATTACACCTGCATATACGGCCAAGGCCAGGGTGGACTTCTTCATTGTGTTTCGCTCCTCTTGAATCTAATTTTTGTAGTTCGTTGGCCCTGTGCCGGGAGGCTCAAGACCGCGGATGCGCGATTAGCACCGGACCGGACTCAGAGAGTCAATGGACCCAAGACTAATTGACTAGACCGCGCTTCCCACTGGCTGCAAGTTAAGGGAAATCCTTTAAACCTAAAAAGACTTTGTAGACCTGCTTTTATGCCAAGCAGTTATATGTCACAAGCCGTTTCAGCCGTCCGTTGCGGAGTGTATCGGCGTCTTTACCTAATTCCCAAAAAATATTTCTACTCCGTTCGTCAGATCGATATGTTTTGCCACATCGTACGACCGGAACCAGACCGCTCAGTCACTGTCGGCCTACGAAACAAGGTGAGAATTACGAACTCAAGCCTTTGAAAATAAACAAATTAGTAGCGGCGTAGACGTATTTGCTACCGTTGTCACCCTGCTATCCGTCATTTTCCTCGACAACGGCGATAATCACTCGTCAGTTAACTGTTGAAAGTCAGCTACGCTGAATGCTCCGCAGAAAATCCCTCGTGACATCGGCGCCAGCCACGATAATTGCGGCTCACAGCGCTCAGGGCCAAAACCCTCCGCCACAGCGAGCGTGCAGATCGTATTTACAAAATGTGACATTCAGATGAACGGTCGCAGCAGCCCCAGACCTTTTTTCGTTTTTGCGATCCTGCTCCATCTGGAACCTGAGAAATCCACTCTAAGCTCATGCAAAAAAGTTATTTATTTTGCGTTTCTTAGATCATTTACGCTCCGCAGCATTCAGTCCTCGGTCTGCCTTGATTCGGAGCGTCACCATGAAACTGCTCAACCCCTTTCGTCTATTGGCTGCTCTCTCGCTGGCAGGCTCTGCATTGCTGGTGCAGGCGGCTGACTTCACCGTCGCTTACCAGACCACTGTGGACCCGGCCAAAGTCGCTCAAGCTGACGGAGCCTATGAAAAGGCTACGGGCTCGAAAATTTCCTGGCGCAAGTTCGATAACGGCGCAGACGTCATCACCGCCATCGCCTCAGGTGACGTGCAAATCGGTTACCTGGGGTCAAGCCCGCTGACGGCAGCTGCGACCCGCAAGCTGCCCGTGGAAACCTTTCTGATCGCGACGCAGATCGGTGCAGCTGAGGCGCTGGTCGCTCGCAACGGTTCCGGCATCAATGGCCCGCAAGACCTCATCGGCAAGAAAATCGCGGTTCCCTTCGTTTCCACCGGCCACTACAGCCTGCTCGCAGCCCTCAAGCACTGGAACATCGACCCGGCGAAAGTGACCATCCTCAACCTCGCGCCGCCTGCCATTGCGGCGGCCTGGAAACGCGGTGATATCGACGCCACGTATGTCTGGGACCCGGCTCTGGGCGTCGCCAAGGAAACCGGCAAGGTGCTGATTACCTCGGGTGAACTGGCCAAGATCGGCGCACCTACCTTCGACGCCTGGATCGTGCGCAAGGACTTCGCCGACAAGCATCCTGAAATCGTCAAAGCCTTCGCCAAAACCACGCTCGATGCCTACGCCGACTACCGCAAAGACCCGGCCGCGTGGCTCGCCAACAGCGGCAACGTCGACAAACTGGTGAAACTGTCCGGCGCCAAATCCGATGACATTCCCGGCTTGCTGCAAGGCAACGTCTATCCACTGGCTACCGACCAGGTGAAAGAACTTGGCGCACCGACGACCGAAGCCATCGGCAAGACCGCCGCGTTCCTCAAAGAGCAAGGCAAGGTCGATGCAGTGCTGGCTGACTACACGCCTTACGTCAGCGACAAGTTCGTCACTCAGTAACCCTCTATATATAGAAGCGGAGTCATCGCCATGGCCTTGTTACAGCTGGAGCGCATCTGCGCACAGTATCCCGGGGCGGCCGAGCCGGTGCTGTCGGACATTTCCCTGAGCCTCGGCCCGCAGCAGCTGCTGGTCGCCCTCGGCCCATCCGGCAGCGGCAAGACTTCGCTGCTGAACCTGATCGCGGGTTTCGTCGAACCGAGCGCCGGTCGCATTACCCTCGACAACGTACCGGTGAAAGGTCCGAGCGCGGAGCGCGGAGTGGTTTTCCAGGACGATGCCCTGCTGCCTTGGCAAGACGTGCTGGCCAACGTGGGTTTCGGACTGGAACTGGCAGGCGTACCTCGCGCACAACGTGAAGCCAAGGCGCGGGAAATGCTCGCGCTGGTGGATCTGGCTGGATTCGAGAACCGTCGTATCTGGCAATTGTCCGGCGGGCAAAAGCAACGTGTCGGGTTGGCCCGCGCGCTGGCCGCCGATCCACGCGTCCTGCTGATGGACGAGCCTTTCGGCGCGCTGGATGCCTTCACTCGTGAACAGATGCAGGAGCTGCTGCTGCAGGTCTGGCAACGCAGCGCCAAGCCAGTGTTCCTGATTACCCACGACATCGAAGAAGCGGTATTCCTCGCCACCGACCTGATCCTGCTGGCGCCCAACCCCGGCCAGATCGTCGAGCACCTCAAGCTCGACTTCGGCCAGCGCTACAGCGCAGGGGAATCGGCGCGGGCGATCAAGTCCGATCCTCGATTCATTGAAACCCGCGAACACGTTCTGGAGCGGGTGTTCTCTCAGCGCCAAGCCATTGCGGAGCAAAGGGCATGAGCAACTATCAATCGGCTCCGGCGACTGAAACCCTGATCTCACCAACCGAGAAGAAGGCGCCAAAGCCCTCTCCTCGCATTCAACTGAGCACGGGCGCGATCAGCGTACTGACCCTCGCCTTCCTGCTTGCCACTTGGTGGCTGGTGACGGCGTTTGAGTGGATCGAGCCGCTGTTCCTGCCGCCACCCTCAGCGGTGTTGGAAAAAGCCTGGTTGCTGATGACCAAAGGCTATATGGAGTCCACGCTCTGGCAGCATCTGGGCGCGAGTCTGCAGCGCATCGGCTTGGCCTTGGGCTTCGCTGTATTGACCGCAATTCCGGTGGGTATCGCCATCGGCCATAACCGGATCGCTCGCGGCATTTTTGATCCGCTTATCGAGTTCTACCGCCCGATTCCGCCGTTGGCTTACCTGCCACTGATCGTGATCTGGTGCGGCATCGGCGAGTTCTCCAAAGTGCTGCTGATTTATCTGGCGATCTTCGCGCCGATTGCCATCGCCACTGCCACAGGCGTGCGCACCGTCGACAGCGCCAAACTGCGCGCCGCGCAATCCTTGGGTGCAACGCGCTGGCAGTTGATTCGGCATGTGATCTTACCCAGCGCCCTCCCAGACATTTTGACCGGCGTACGCATTGGGCTGGGCGTGGGCTGGTCGACGCTGGTCGCCGCCGAATTGATTGCTGCCACCAGCGGCCTGGGGTTCATGGTCCAGTCGGCGGCGCAGTTTTTGGTGACTGACGTGGTGGTGCTGGGAATTCTGGCCATCGCCCTGATCGCCTTCGCCATGGAAATGGGCCTGCGCGCGCTGCAACGCAAGCTGGTGCCCTGGCATGGCCAGACTCACTGACACCTCGACTATCCGACAGACACTGACTACGCCGACACCTCGGCGCCGAACGAACGAGAATGACCATGAGCCTTGACATCATCCCACTCAGTTCAGCATTGGGCGCGCAGATCAGCGGCGTCGACCTGAGCCGGGACCTGAACACCGAACAGCGGGACGCCATCGAGCAGGCACTACTCAAATACCAAGTGTTGTTCTTCCGCGAGCAACCGGTCACGCCGCAGCAGCAAACGCGCTTCGCTGCCCAATTTGGCGACCTGCACGTTCACCCGATCTACCCCAACGTGCCGGAACAACCCGAAATCATGGTGCTCGACACCGCGCTGACCGATGTCCGCGACAACGCCATTTGGCACACCGACGTGACCTTCCTGCCGACGCCTGCGATGGGTGCCGTGCTGAGTGCCAAACAGTTACCGGCCTATGGTGGCGATACCTTGTGGGCCAGCGGGATTGCGGCATTCGAAGCGCTGTCCAGGCCGCTGCAAATCCTGCTCGACGGCCTGACCGCCACGCACGATTTCACCCGGTCTTTTCCAGTCGAACGTTTTGGCAGCACTGCGCAAGACCTGGCGCGCTGGGAAGAAACCCGCCGTCGCAACCCGCCGCTGTCGCACCCGGTCATTCGCACGCATCCCGTGAGCGGTCGCAAGGCGCTGTTCGTCAACGATGGCTTCACCTCGCGCGTCAATGAACTGGAGCCTGCGGAAAGTGAAGCGATTCTGAAATTGCTGTTCGCTCATGCCGCGCGCCCCGAGTTCACCATCCGCTGGCGCTGGCAGGAAAACGACGTCGCGATGTGGGATAACCGTGTGACCCAGCATTACGCGGTGGACGACTATCGGCCTCAGCGCCGGGTGATGCATCGAGCGACGATTCTGGGGGATGTGCCGTTTTAATCTTGGGGAAGACCGCAAGGCTGAGAGATAACCATCTGTAGCAGCAGGGTGCAGAGGTCATTAGAGAAGTTTGAACGGCTGAGTGCATCACTTTGGTTAGGCCAGCCCCAAAAATGCGCGAATAGCGTGCAAAACCGATCAAGAAATACTCAAATCTGAAAGCTGGTACGAAACAGCAAACGGCTTTCACCGCAGCAACCTCGATTAACAGGCTGTAAATCGGGCGTCTCAGGGATGTTTAGAAAATTCCTACGGCGATTTCCCAAAACTGGCACGCGCTCTGCAATAGGTTAAGCATCACCAGTTTTGGGGACCTTGGTACAGGCAGGCCGGGGATTCCCCTCTTTTATTCCTCTCGGAGATTCACCTCGAGTCTCCAGCGCCCGTCCTGAGTTGCGCCGTGCCACTCACCGCGCAACGGACGGGCCGCCAGCAGGTTCAGCAACAATCCCTTATCGGTTTTCTGCACTCTCCAGCGCACGTCTCTTGCGCTCGCGAGCTTCAACTCACCCCGTTGTGCCGTACCCTGAGCATTGAAAAGCAGTGCTACCGCACCGTCGATGATTTCGCCATGCAGCTGCGGCTCGCGGTTGAACCACACCGCTACGCCGTTGGGGAGCGCTTCGATGCGCTGCAGTTCGATGGGGTCTGGCGTGGTCAGCCGACCTATCATCAAACCGACCATTAACCCGACAATCGCGATAGAGCCCAAAAACCGCGGCCACAGCTTCGGTCTCGGGTCCTCTTCAGGGGTAGAATGCATCCCGTCCTTATGTTCGGAGCCGTGCATGTTTCACGTGATCCTTTTTCAACCAGAAATTCCGCCGAATACCGGCAACATCATCAGGCTCTGCGCCAACAGTGGCTGCGACCTGCATTTGATCGAGCCGCTAGGCTTCGAGCTGGATGACAAGCGCCTGCGCCGCGCCGGGCTCGATTACCACGAGTACGCGACGCTGCATCGTCATGCCGATCTGGCCAGTTGCCTGGAAAGCATTGGCCACCCGCGGCTGTTCGCTTTTACCACAAAGGGCTCGAAGCCCTTCCACGATGTGGCGTTTCAGGAAGGCGACGCCTTTGTCTTCGGCCCGGAAAGCCGTGGCCTGCCGCCCGAGGTGCTAGACCCGCTGTCCAGCGACCAACGGCTGCGTCTGCCCATGCGTGAAGGTTGCCGAAGTTTGAACCTGTCGAACACCGTGGCCGTTGCGGTTTATGAGGGTTGGCGGCAGTTAGGCTTCAAATGACAGCAGCACGTACCCCGTGCTGTAACAGGGGACGTACGTCGTCCACATAAAAAAAGCGCCCATCACAGGCGCTTTTTTCATTCAGGCAACAACGCTTACTGAACGGTAGGAGTCGGCGTTTCGCCAGCTTCCTGCATGCGCTGCAGCTCTTGAGCGTACAGGGCATCGAAGTTCACCGGAGCCAGCATCAACGCCGGGAACGAACCGCGAACAACCAGACTGTCGATGGTTTCGCGCGCGTACGGGAACAGGATATTCGGGCAGAACGCGCCCAGGGTGTGGCTCATGGAAGCCGCGTCCAGGCCCTTGATCAGGAAGATACCGGCTTGCTGAACTTCAGCGATGAAGGCGATTTCGTCGCCGTTCTTCACTTCGACCGACAGGGTCAGCACGACCTCGTAGAAATCGTTTTCCAGCTGCTTCTGACGGGTGTTCAGGTCCAGGCCAACGCTTGGAGTCCACTCCTGACGGAAGATCGCCGGGCTTTTCGGCGCTTCGAAGGACAGGTCACGAACGTAGATGCGTTGCAGGGAGAACTGTGGAGCTTCTTCGTTGGAAGTGGCGCCGTTATTCGTTTGATCGGTCATCTCAGATCCTTCTTACTTTTAAGGTCTTGTATGTAGGGTTCGAATTCAGGCGCTCAACAGTGCGTCGAGCTTGCCAGCGCGCTCCAGCGCGAACAGATCGTCGCAACCGCCGACATGGACCGAGCCGATCCAGATCTGCGGAACTGACGTGCGCCCGGCCTTTTTGGTCATTTCAGCGCGAATCTGTGGCTTGCCGTCGACCTTGATTTCCTCGAAGTCGACGTTCTTGCTCTCGAGCAGGTACTTGGCACGAGAGCAGTAAGGGCAATAATCGCTGGAGTAGACGACGACTTCAGCCATTTCACTTCACCAGCGGCAGGTTGTCACCGCGCCACGACGAAACGCCACCCGACAGTTTGGCTGCGGAGAAGCCTGCCTTGAGCAGTTCGCTGGCCACGTGCCCTGCGTGCTGGCCGGCGGCGTCGACGATGATCAGTGTCTTGGGCTTGTACTTTTCAAGCTCCGCAGTGCGCGTCATGACTTTGTCCTGAGGGAAACTCAGGGCGCCGACAATGTGCCCGCTGGCGTAGTCCTTCTTGGGACGCACGTCGATGACAACGGCCTCGTCGCGGTTGACCATGGCGGTCAGCTCACCTGTGCTCAGGCTTTTGCCGCCCTTGTTGAGTTCTGTCGCAATCAGCAGTGCCAACAGGATGACGAAAGCGCCAGAGATCAAATAGTGATTAGTGGCAAATGCAATCAGGTGATCAACCATCATTAGGTTCCAGGGCGTTAAAATGTCGGCCAGTATACACAGCACCCAAGGTCGGCCAAAGCCCGTACGGCAGTGACGCCGTCTGAACTTGTCCTTAAACTGGCGATCTTTTCTCTACTTCACCTTTTCACCAAGAGTGGGATTCATGACTACCACGCCTAAACCTCTGGTTCTGATCATCCTGGACGGCTTCGGTCACAGCGACAGCCACGACGGCAATGCGGTCTACGAAGCGAAGATGCCGGTCTTCGATCGCCTCTATAAGACCATGCCCAACGGCCTGATTTCCGGTTCCGGCATGGACGTCGGTCTGCCCGACGGGCAGATGGGCAACTCCGAAGTCGGCCACATGAACCTGGGTGCCGGGCGCGTGGTGTATCAGGACTTCACTCGAGTGACCAAGGCGATCAAGGACGGCGAGTTCTTCGAGAACGCGGCCATCTGCAAGGCCGTGGACCAGGCGGTAGGCGACGGCAAGGCCGTGCACATCCTGGGTCTGCTGTCCGACGGTGGTGTTCACAGCCATGAAGACCACCTGGTAGCGATGGTCGAGCTGGCTGCCAAACGTGGCGCCGACAAGATCTATCTGCACGCCTTCCTCGATGGCCGCGACACCCCGCCGCGCAGCGCGCATCAATACCTCGACACCATGGAAACCGCCTACAAGCGTCTGGGCAAGGGTCGCACTGCCACGATCATCGGCCGGTACTTCGCCATGGATCGCGACAACCGTTGGGACCGCGTCGAGTCCGCCTACAACCTGATCGTTGACGGCAAATCCGAATTCCAGGCTGACACCGCCAAGGCAGGCGTGGACGCCGCCTACGAGCGTGGCGAGAACGACGAGTTCGTCAAAGCCACCTGCATCGGCGAGCAAGTGAAAGTCGAAGACGGCGACGCCGTGGTGTTCATGAACTTCCGTGCCGACCGCGCCCGCGAACTGACCCGCGTGTTCGTCGAAGACGATTTCAAGGACTTCGCCCGCGCCCGCCAGCCAAAACTCGCCGGCTTCGTGATGCTGACCCAATACGCTGCGAGCATCCACGCGCCTGCCGCGTTCGTCAAAGGCAGCCTGGACAACGTGCTCGGCGAATACCTGGCGAAAAACGGCAAGACCCAACTGCGCATCGCCGAAACCGAGAAATACGCCCACGTGACCTTCTTCTTCTCAGGTGGCCGTGAAGAGCCGTTCGAAGGTGAACAGCGCATCCTGATTCCTTCGCCGAAAGTCGCGACCTACGACCTGCAGCCGGAAATGAGCGCCCCGGAAGTCACTGACAAGATCGTCGACGCCATCGAAAACCAGCGTTTCGACGTGATTGTCGTCAACTATGCCAACGGCGACATGGTCGGCCACAGCGGCATCATGGAAGCCGCGATCAAAGCCGTCGAATGCCTGGACGTGTGCGTCGGGCGCATCACCGAAGCCCTGGAAAAGGTCGGCGGCGAAGCGCTGATCACCGCCGACCACGGCAACGTCGAGCAGATGACCGACGAGAAAACCCATCAGCCGCATACTGCTCACACCACTGAGCCGGTGCCGTTCGTCTACGTTGGCAAGCGTGACCTGAAAGTCCGTGAAGGCGGTGTTCTTGCAGACGTCGCACCGACAATGCTGACGCTGCTGGGCATGGACATTCCGAAAGAAATGACCGGCACATCGATTCTGGTTGCCAGGTAAGTCCCAATAAACCGGCCTGTCAGGCGCTGACAGCGCCGGTTTTTGTATGAAATGTCTGAAAGCGGCGCCCGATGAGCGTTTTTTTTGCAGCCTCTGGCGGGCATACTAAGCCCGTCTTCACTCCTGGTATCGCCCAACCTCATGCTTCGCGCCCTGATCGCCCTTGCTTTGATTTGTCTGCTCAATCCGGCGTTTGCCGACGACGAGCGCGCACAAACCCAAAAACAGCTGGATGCCACACGTCAGGACATTACTGAACTGAAGAAGGCGCTGAGCCAGTTGCAGGAAGAGAAATCCGGCGTTCAGAAGGATCTGCGCTCCACCGAAACCGAAATGGGCAAGCTGGAAAAGCAGGTGGAGGCCCTGCAAAAAGAACTAAAAAAGAGTGAAACCGAGCTTCAACGGCTCGATGGAGAGAAAAAAAAACTCCAGAGCGCACGCGTTGAACAACAACGCCTGATCGCGATACAGGCCCGCGCCGCCTATCAGAGCGGCCGCCAGGAATACCTCAAGCTGCTGCTCAACCAGCAGAACCCCGAAAAATTTGCCCGTACCCTCACCTATTACGATTACGTGAGTCAGGCTCGCCTTGAACAACTGCGCAGTTTCAACGAAACCCTGCGCCAACTGGCCGAAGTCGAAAAAGACATCGACATGCAGCAAGCACAATTGCTGGTGCAGAAGAGCTCGCTGGACGACCAGAAAGCCCAGCTCGATACCGTGCGCCAGCAGCGTCAAGTCGCATTGGCCAAGCTGAATCAGGACTACAAGGCTCGCGACCAGAAACTACAGGCTCGCCAGCAAGATCAGACAGATCTGACTAAAGTCCTGAAGACCATCGAAGAAACCCTTGCCCGGCAAGCCCGGGAAGCCGAAGAGGCGCGCCAGAAAGCGCTGCTGGCTCAGCAGGAAGCGGAGAAACGCGCCCGTGAGCAGGAAGCCCTGGCCAAAAGCCGTGGCAAGGACGACAGCGACGAAGCCCCGCGCCGGCCCACAAAAGCGCCGGGCGCACTGGTTTCCAGCGCTGGTCAGTCCTTCGGTGGTGCTTTTGAACAAGCAAAGGGAAAACTTCCTTGGCCTGTCGATGGTCGATTGTTGGCGCGTTTCGGTGAAACCCGCGGCGACGACGAGCGAACCAAGTGGGATGGCGTGATGATCAGTGCTGCCGCTGGCAGTCAGGTACACGCTGTGCATGGTGGTCGTGTGGTTTTCGCCGACTGGTTGCGCGGCGCTGGCCTTCTGGTCATTCTCGACCACGGGAACGGTTATTTGAGTCTGTACGGCCACAACCAGAGTCTGTTGAAGGAAGCTGGGGACGTTGTCAAAGCCGGGGAAGCGATCGCTACTGTAGGCAACAGTGGTGGCGGTCAGGACACTCCGGCGCTGTATTTCGCTATTCGTCAGCAGGGTCGCCCTAGTGATCCGGCCCAATGGTGTCGCACTCAAGGATAAGTCGACGCCTCACTCAGGAGTTCGTAAGACATGCTGTTTTCGTCCCGCCTCACCTCGCTGGCCCTGACTATCGCCGTGGTTATCGGCGCTCCGCAGGCAATGGCCGCCGGTGCTGCTCCAGCGGCCGCTCCCGCTGCATCCGCGCCCGCCAATGCCGCGAACATCAAGGCTCCGCTGCCGCTCGATGAGCTGCGCACCTTCGCCGAGGTGATGGACCGGATCAAGGCCGCCTACGTCGAGCCAGTGGATGACAAGACCCTGCTGGAAAACGCCATCAAGGGCATGCTCAGCAACCTTGACCCTCACTCTGCCTATCTCGGGCCGGAAGACTTCCAGGAGCTGCAGGAAAGCACCAGCGGTGAGTTCGGCGGCCTGGGTATCGAAGTCGGTGTTGAAGACGGCTTTATAAAAGTGGTCTCGCCAATCGATGACACTCCAGCCTCCAAGGCAGGCATCGAGGCGGGCGACCTGATCGTCAAGATCAACGGCACGCCGACTCAGGGCCAGACCATGCAGGAAGCGGTCGACAAGATGCGCGGCAAGCTCGGCGAGAAGATCACCCTGACGCTGGTGCGCGACGGCGGTAACCCGTTTGACGTGACGCTGGCCCGCGCGACCATTCAGGTCAAGAGCGTGAAGTCGCAGATGCTGGAGCCTGGCTACGGCTACATCCGCATCACTCAGTTCCAGGTCAAGACCGGCGAAGAAGTCGGCAAGGCACTGGCCAAGCTGCGCAAAGACAACGGCAAGAAGATGAACGGCCTGATCCTCGATCTGCGCAACAACCCGGGTGGTGTGTTGCAGTCGGCGGTCGAAGTGGCTGACCACTTCCTGACCAAGGGCCTGATCGTCTACACCAAAGGCCGCATCGCCAACTCCGAACTGCGCTTCTCGGCAGATCCGGCCGACGCCAGTGAAGGCGCGCCACTGGTGGTGCTGATCAACGGCGGCAGTGCCTCGGCTTCCGAGATCGTTGCCGGTGCCTTGCAGGACCAGAAACGCGGCATCCTGATGGGTACCGATTCTTTCGGTAAAGGCTCGGTGCAGACTGTTCTGCCGCTGGCCAACGACCGTGCATTGAAAATCACCACGGCGCTGTACTACACGCCGAACGGCCGCTCTATTCAGGCGCAGGGCATCAATCCGGACATCGAAGTCAAACGCGCCAAGGTCACCACCGAGGCCGATGGCGAGAACTACAAAGAGGCCGATCTGCTCGGCCACCTGGGCAATGGCAACGGCGGCGCGGACAAACCGACCACCAAGTCCAAGGCTGGCAAGGCGCGTCCGCAGGACGACGATTACCAGCTGAACCAGGCCCTTAGTCTGCTCAAGGGATTGAGTGTCACACGCGGCAATTGATATGCGCTTCTGGTTGACCGGGCTCGTCTGGGCCCTTGCTGTTTCGATGGGGGCCGTGCACGCGGCCTCCGCCGACTCCCCCGATACTGCCGGCAAAACGCCGAAGGTCGCTTACATCAGCCTGATCATCGACGATCTCGGGCAAACACCCGACAGGGACAGCCGCGCGCTGGCCCTGCCCGGCCCCGTGACGCTGGCGATCATGCCCGACACCCCGCACGCCACCGACTTCGCGCGTCAGGCTCACAAGGCCGGCAAGACCGTGATGCTGCATATGCCCATGGATCCGGCGACGGGCCCTTACGCCTGGCGCCCGGATCTGCCGTTGCCCGAGCTTGAATCGCGCCTCAACGCGGCGTTGCTGAAGGTTCCGTACGCGGCAGGCATCAACAATCACGAAGGCAGCCGCATGACCGCCGAACCAGTGGCGATGAGCTGGCTGGTGGGTGAACTGCAGCGACGTCATCTGTTTCTGGTGGACAGCCGCACCAGTGCCAAAACCGTTGCTGCCGCCGAAGCGCAGAAGATTGGCCTGGCCAGTGTTTCGCGGGACGTGTTTCTCGACGACGAGCGCACGGCCGAGGCCATCAACGGTCAGCTACAGACTGCGATCAAGCTCGCTCACAAGCAGGGTTCGGTGGTGATGATCGGCCACCCCTACCCGGTGACGCTGGACGTGCTGGAGCGCGAACTGCCCAAGCTCAAGGCGCAAGGCATCGAGTGGATCGAATTGCGCCACATGATCAGCATCCGCGGCAATCAGGCGATGTCGGGGCATGGGAAGAATGGAGTTTATCGGTAGCGCGGGGTGTCAGAGATACTTCCCGAGAATACTGTCGACCGTCCCTTCCTTGCGCAGTTGGTCCAGCGCTGTCTGCAGCTTCTTCACCACGTCATCCGGCGTGTCCTTGTTCAGCGCCAGAAACAGCTCTGCGCTGTTGAAGCGCAGCACCGTCTTCAAGCCGGTCACCCCCTCCTGCCGCGCAAGATAGCGCCCGGCCGGATCACCTGTCGCCCACAGGTCAATCTGCCCGTCCACCAGCTTCTTGGCGTTGTCCTTGTCGCTGAGCACCACGATCGGGTTCATGCCCTGACGCCCCAACTCCTCGGCAATGGCGTCGCCCTTGTAGGCGCCGATCTTGTATTGCCGCGCCTCCTCCAGTGAGTTCAGCTGAATCGGGCTATCGGCCTTAGCCAGCATGATCCAGTCGTCCGGGCCGATGGGACCGACCCACTTGAAGAGTTTTTCGCGCTCAGGCAGACGCGCAGTCACGAACACGCCGTAACCGGGCTTTTCCAGAGCGAGTTTGTAGATGCGATCCCACGGGAAACGCAGGGTCATGTTGTAGCCGATGCCAGCGCGCTTGAAGGTCTCGCGCACGATCTCGACGGCGATGCCCTGAATGTTGCTTTCCTGGGCGAAGTTCTTGCCATCGATGGCCATGTTGTAAGGCGGAAAGTTCTCCGTGAGCAAGACGAATGAGGTGTCCGCCCTGGTGCTCGCGTCAGTGGAACCGCTCAGCTCTTGTGCATGGATAACTGCGCCCGAAACACAACCGAACAGTGCAAAAAGAAACGCTGAAATTCTCAGCATACGACTCATCTCTATCCATGACTGCGCACAGAGTGCAGGCCCTCCGCGTCGTTGTCCAGAGCCTTCGACAGGCCGCCGGGCTTTGTAGCTGATTCAATAAATATGTATGTCCCCGGAGTGCACTTTATCTGACTACCTGATGGCTTCTTTCTAACAGCTCGCACCACAAGCGGGCGCCAACAGACCATATAGGTGTCGAATGAAATACCGAAAATCCGCCTTGCTCAGCATCGCGTTCCTCAGCGTGATCGCCACGGGTATTTCCCAGGCAAATGACTACGGCCAAGGCCAGGAAAACTTCTCTAACGCCATCCCTCTCGACAATGCGCAGGACCGTCATAGCCACTGGAGGGCTGTGGGCCGGGTGCAGCCCAGCAAGGCGAATCCCGACCTTTATTGCACCGCGTCGTTGATTGACTCACGCAATGGCAGCCTGGACGCATCCGGCCCGGCGTACATCCTCACCAGCGGTCACTGCTTCAACGGAAACAGTCTGAATATCTCGAGCGACACTCCCCTGGATGGGCACATCGATTTCGATTACTTCCTCGGCAATATGGAGAACACTGATCGCTATGAATTGAAAAAGCTGGTCCGGTCGACCATGCGCGGCGCGGATCTGGCCATTATCGAGCTCGACACACCGCTGCAGTCACTCCTCGACAAAGGCATCGAGCCACTGAAGTTCAGTCCGCAGACGCCAGTAAAAGGCATGAATCTGTTGATGGTTGGCAATCCTTCGGGCCACGAGAACGCCCCTGCACTGCGCTTGTCGGCCTGCCCGCTAGACGGTGCTGCGGACTTGGTTGAAAACTTTTACATATTCCGCGCATTCCACAAGCATCGCTGTCAGGGTATCGCTCCCGGAAGCTCAGGCAGCCCGGTCCTGGACAGGATTTCGAATCAGATCGTCGGCGTACTCAGCACCTCGACGAGGGGTAAGTGGGCAGAAAATCGCTGCCAGGCGGATGCACCCTGCGAGGTCGTCAACGGCCAGCCGATGCTTGCGCCTGACACCTCATACTCAAGCCCGGCGATTGGCCTGCAATCCTGCTTTAGCCATGGGCAGTTCAACCCGCTTGCTCTCGACTGCTCCTTGCAATCGACACTCAACATGACATTAACGGGAAATTACAGACTCAAGACCTTCAGCCGAATCGGCATCGACGAACAGGGCGCTGAAGTTCTGCCGACGTGGTCATGGCAGTTCTCGCTGGACATGCCTAAGTACCGCTACAAGGCAGTTCGCACACCGACCGAATGCGAGAGCCCGCACCATTACAGCAACGCCCTCGACGCAACTAATGCAGTAATCGACGACCCCATTGGCCCTGACACAGGACTGCATTTTCTGTGCATCATCGGTGTCGACTCCGCTGAACAGCGACCAGCGGGGGAGATGATGAACAAGCCGGTAATCGTGGCAATGGAAGTCGCGCCGGCCGGCCCGACCCTCATGCCGGAATTGAAAATAGAACATACTGCCGATGGCGACTACAAGGTGACGCCTCATTACTCCAATCCGTGGCTTTGGGTGTACGCGTTCAAATCCGGCCCGGCTGATGCGGTGCAATGTGATGACTCGCAGGGTTACATGCGCGAATACGTCGAGGTGAAGACCATTAGGGCGGCTCTGCTGCCGATTAAGCTTTGTTCAATAGTCTACGAAATGGGGAAGCAGCCATCGGCGCCACGCACCGATCTACTGCTGCCCTGAGCGGCGCCTCGAGGCGTATGTCGAATTGAAGAAATGCGCTGGCTGACCAAGGTTAAGGTGAGCCAGCGCAATCCGGATCAGCGAACCACAATCCCTTGTTTGGCCATGAACGCCTTGGCTTCAGGAACGGTATATTCGCCGAAGTGAAAAATACTCGCGGCCAGCACAGCGCTGGCATGTCCTTCCAGCACTCCGTCGGCCAGATGCTGCAAGTTGCCGACGCCACCGGAAGCGATCACAGGAATACCCAGCGCATCGCTGATCGCGCGGGTAACGCCCAGATCGAAGCCGTTCTTCATGCCGTCCTGATCCATGCTGGTCAGCAGAATCTCGCCGGCACCCAGGTCTTCCATCTTCCTGGCCCACATCACAGCGTCCAGGCCGGTCGGCTTGCGACCACCATGAGTGAAAATCTCCCAGCGCGGCTCTTCGCCCGGGCCGGAAACCTTCTTGGCGTCGATGGCGACGACGATGCACTGCGAGCCGAAACGCGCAGCTGCTTCGCCTACGAATTCAGGGTTGAACACGGCAGCGGTATTGATCGAAACCTTGTCGGCACCGGCGTTTAGCAGGTTGCGGATGTCCTGCACGGTCCGCACACCACCGCCGACGGTCAGCGGGATGAAAACCTGGCTGGCCATGCGCTCGACGGTGTGCAGGGTGGTGTCACGGCCATCGACGCTGGCGGTGATGTCGAGAAACGTAATCTCGTCGGCGCCCTGCTCGTCATAACGACGGGCGATTTCCACCGGGTCGCCAGCGTCGCGGATGTTCTCGAACTTCACGCCCTTGACCACGCGACCGTTGTCGACGTCCAGGCAAGGGATGATGCGTTTAGCCAGCGCCATGTCTCAATCCTCAGCCTTTGTACGAATCACAGAAAGCCTGAGCTTCGGCGACGTCGAGTGTGCCTTCGTAGATCGCACGACCGGTAATTGCGCCGATGATGCCCGGTGCTTTCGCGTCCAGCAGCGCCTTGATGTCGCCAAGGTTATGGATACCGCCGGAAGCGATGACCGGAATCTTCGTCGCAGCCGCCAGCGCAGCGGTAAACGGTACGTTGCAGCCTTGCATCATGCCGTCTTTGGCGATGTCGGTATAAACGATGGCCGAGACGCCATCGGCTTCGAAGCGCTTGGCAAGGTCGATGACCTGAACCGAGCTGACTTCAGCCCAGCCGTCAGTGGCGACAAAACCGTCTTTCGCGTCGAGACCGACGATCACTTTGCCCGGAAAGGCGCGACAGGCTTCAGCGACGAACTCAGGCTGCTTTACCGCCTTGGTGCCGATGATCACGTAGCTCACGCCGGCCTTGACGTAGTGCTCGATGGTTTCCAGCGAACGGATACCGCCACCGATCTGGATCGGCAGGTTCGGGTAACGCCTGGCAATGGCCGTGACCACTTCACCGTTGACCGGCTGCCCCTCGAACGCGCCGTTCAGGTCGACCAGATGCAGACGGCGGCAACCGCCTTCAACCCACTTGGCTGCCATGCTCACCGGATCATCGGAGAACACCGTGGAATCTTCCATGCGGCCCTGGCGAAGACGCACGCAGGCACCGTCTTTAAGGTCGATAGCGGGAATAATCAGCATCTGGAAACCTACTTAATCGGAAATTAGTTTTTCTCGAGCGCCCAAACGTCGCTTTCGATGCTTTCGAACCGCTCTTTCAAGTGCGCCTGAACATCGAAGATCGCTCGGTTGTAATAATGCGGGGCAATTTCGCGGGTGAACAATTCAAGGATTTCAGCCGCTTCGAACGAACCCAGGTCCAGCTCGAAACGGTCCTCCATGAACCGCTTGATCTTGTGGCACGCCTCACTCTCCTGCTCGGCAGTGAGGGTCAGGATCGGCGGTTTGTTCTTCTTGCTCATTACCACCGGCCATCCCACGCGGCGAAGTTCTGCAGCAATTGCAGGCCATGGGTATGGCTCTTCTCGGGGTGGAACTGCACGGCGAAGCGCGAGCCGTCAGCCAGTGCGGCGGCGAAATCGCGACCGTAATGACCACGACCGACGATCTGCCGAGGGTTCGGCGAATCGATGTAATAGCTGTGCACGAAGTAAAACCGCGCCAGATCCGGAATGTTGTGCCACAGCGGGTGATCCACAGCCTGCGTCACTTCGTTCCAGCCCATGTGCGGGACTTTCAGGTGCTGACCGTCTTCGTGAAGATCTTTACCGAAGAAACGCACCTGGCCTGGAAACACACCGATGCAATCCACGCCGTCGTTCTCTTCACTGCGATCCATCAGCGCCTGCATGCCGACGCAGATCCCGAGAAACGGACGATCCTGGCTGACTTCACGCACCAGCGAATCGAAACCAAGACGACGAATTTCAGCCATGCAATCGCGAATCGCGCCAACACCCGGGAACACGATGCGGTCGGCTTCACGGATCACATCGGCGTCGCTGGTGATCAGCACACGACCGGCGCCAACGTGTTCGAGAGCCTTGGCTACCGAGTGCAGGTTGCCCATGCCGTAGTCGATGACGGCAACCGTCTGCATTACAGCACGCCCTTGGTCGAAGGCATCTGGCCGGCCATGCGGTCGTCCAGCTCGACGGCCATGCGCAGCGCGCGGCCGAATGCCTTGAATACGGTTTCGATCTGGTGGTGAGTGTTGTGACCGCGCAAGTTGTCGATGTGCAGCGTGACGTTGGCGTGGTTGACGAAGCCCTGGAAAAACTCCTGGAACAGGTCTACGTCGAAACCGCCAACGGTAGCGCGGGTGTACGGAACATGCATTTGCAGCCCCGGACGACCGGAGAAGTCGATGACGACGCGCGACAGCGCTTCATCCAGCGGGACATAGGCGTGGCCGTAGCGACGGATGCCTTTTTTGTCGCCAATGGCTTTGCTGAAGGCCTGACCCAGCGTGATACCGACGTCTTCCACGGTGTGGTGGTCGTCGATTTCCAGGTCGCCTTTGCAGTCGAGTTCGATGTCGATCAGCCCGTGACGGGCGATCTGGTCGAGCATGTGTTCAAGAAAAGGCACACCGATGTTGAATCGGGCCTTTCCGGTGCCATCCAGGTTGATCGAGGCTTTGACCTGGGTTTCCAGGGTGTCGCGCTCGACGAACGCCTTACGTTCGGCCATCACCAGCTCCGCAAAATCATTGGGCGAAAAGGCGGACATTATAGGCGTGTGGCGGGGAAACAGAAACACGGAGCTTGATATCACTGACGGGCTGAATCCCGGAACTCAAGCGCTAGACATGTGCGTACAAGCGAATACCTGTGCAACACGAGCAGCTGTGGGGGGGTGCATTGGCGCCAATCCGATCGGGCAGGACTGGCATCAGATAAACCCCGTAGGAGTCCGGCTTGCCGGCGGTGGCGTCCGTAAGATCGCTACCGCCGGCAAGCCGTGCCGCTACAAGGATTAGCGTCGGCCCAAGGAATCTCGGGCCGGGTGTATCAGCCTTTAGTGAAACAGCACCGCAGTTTTCTGCAGGGTGATCCACACGCCCCACGCCAGCGGGATACCCACTGCCAGCCAGGCGAGGATTGCCAGAGGCTTGGTGCCTGCGTCGGCTTTCCACTCCAGCGAAGTGGTGTGATCCGCGCCAGCGTCATGGCCGATAGCCTGTTCAGCCTTCAATTCCGCTTCGGTCATGAAGTATTTGTCGGCCACTGGACGCACCAGCATGTTGCAGATGAAACCCAACACCAAAAGGCCTGCGAGGATGTACAGGGTGATGTCGTAGGCATCGGCGCGCGCAACACCGTGGCTCAGCTGATATTCACGCAGGTAGTTCACCAGCACCGGGCCGAGCACGCCAGCGGCAGCCCAGGCAGTCAGCAGACGACCATGGATGGCGCCAACCATTTGCGTGCCGAACAGGTCAGCGAGGTAAGCCGGCACGGTCGCGAAACCGCCACCGTACATCGACAGCACGACGCAGAACGCCGCCACGAACAGCGCAACGCTGCCCAGATGGCCCAGCGTCGGAACCGACGCATAGAGCAAAAAGCCCAGCGCGAAGAACACGAAGTAGGTGGCTTTGCGGCCAATGTAGTCGGAGAACGACGCCCAGAAGAACCGCCCACCGATGTTGAACAGGCTCAGCAGGCCGGTGAAGCCCGCGGCGATTGCAGCGATTGCAGCCAGTTGCGAAGCGTCGAGCTGTGCGAAGCCTTGATCGTTGCCCAGCAGTTTGCCGCCGAACACTTCCTGCAGCAGTGGCGAAGCCATGCCGAGGATGCCGATACCGGCCGAAACGTTCAGGCACAGCACCAGCCAGACCAGACGGAATTGCGGGGTTTTCCACGCAACGCTGACGTGCACGTGGCGGTTGGTGATCATCGCACTGTTGTTTTTCTTCGCAGGCGCTGTCCAGCCCTCAGGTTTCCAGCCCGTAGGCGGAACGCGGTAGGCCAGAGCGCCACCAATCATGAAGACGAAGTAGATCGCGGCCATTGCCACGAAGCTCTGCCAGACCCCGACGCTGTCAGGCGTTGCGAAATGGCTCATCAGAGCGGTCGCCAGCGGAGCACCGACCATCGCGCCACCGCCGAAGCCCATGATCGCCATGCCGGTCGCCATGCCGCGCTTGTCCGGGAACCATTTGATCAAGGTCGAAACCGGCGAGATGTAACCCAGACCCAGACCGATACCGCCGATCACGCCCGAGCCGATCCACATCAGCCAGATCTGGTGGGTGTACACGCCCAGCGCCGAGATCAGCAGACCGCCACACCAGCACAGGGCCGATACGACACCAGCTTTACGCGGCCCGGCGTGTTCCAGCCAGCCACCCCAGATGGCTGCCGAGCAACCCAGGAAGATGAAGAACAGGGTATAGATCCAGCCGAGCATGGAGATCGGCCAGTCACAGCTTGACGAGAAGACTTGCTCGAAGAACCCCATGTCCGGCGCGCAGGCGACGGCGGTCTTGATGCCGATGGCCTTGGACAGCGGCAACCAGAATACCGAGAAGCCATAGGCCATACCGATACAGAGATGGATTGCCAGTGCGGCTGGCGGAACCAGCCAACGGTTGAAACCGCGTTTGGCGATAATGCGCTCTTTGGACAAGAACGCAGGCTGAGCGACATTGCCGCCCAGAGCAGTGCTCGTAGTCATTATTTTGCCCCCATTTATAGTTGTGTCTCGCAAGAACAGCGACATCGCATCTGCCACCCCTCTTCATGCACGCAAGCATCGGGAGTTTTTATCGGCAGAAAGTCTCGTTACGTGACAATTCGACGCAGCATGACCCGCGAACGGCGAGAGATTACCATTTGCCGCGTGACAGAAAGCATTCTGCTACTACCTTTTTTATGCCGTCTGTCATTGTATGAACGCAGAGTGCACTCTGTAGAAACACACCGGAATGACCGCAATTTCCCGCTGTCCCAGAATTTGCAGGCATTTCTGGAATACCGCCCGAGGCCGATCAAGGCCCGGCACCTGCGTGAGAACGCTATACTCGCGGGCTAAATTTTGAACGACTCGATTACAAGGACTCGCCCATGAAAGCGTTCGGCAAAATCCTGGGACTATTCATTCTCGGGCTGTTGCTGATCATCGTGGCTCTCGGCTTCGCCTTGACCCATCTGTTTGATCCCAACGACTACAAAGACGAGATTCGTAAACTGGTCCGCGACCGGGCACACGTCGAACTGACCCTCAACGGCGATATTGGCTGGAGCCTGTTCCCCTGGCTGGGCCTTGAGCTGCATGACGCCAGCGTCGCGACACTGACCGAGCCGACCAAACCGTTCGCTGACCTTTCGATGCTCGGGCTGTCTGTGCGGGTGCTGCCACTGCTGCGCAAGGAAGTGCAGATGAGCGATGTGCGGGTCGAAGGCCTGAACTTGATGCTCACCCGCGATGAAAACGGCCACGGCAACTGGGAAGACATCGGCAAGGTGCCTGCTACCGCTGCAAATACGGCGCAGCCACCCGCTGCGCAAGCCCCTGCCGATCCTGCTCCCGACGCAGGCGCCAAGCCAGACAAAGCCTGGCAGCCGCTCAAGCTGGACATCGACAGCCTGACCGTGAACAACGCGCGCATCGACTTCAACGATATTCAGAAAGCCCGGCAATTCACCGCTGAGAGCATTCAGCTGAGCACCGGCCCGGTACACAACGCCACCGACATTCCGGTGAAACTCACAGCATTCCTCAGCACCAATCAGCCTGTGGTACGCACCAAGACCGAGCTGACTGGCAAGCTGCGTTTCGACCGTGCGCTCAAGCGCTATCAGCTCGATGACATGCGCTTCTCCGGCGAAGCGGCGGGCGACCCATTGCAAGGCAAGACCGTGACCTTCTCCGCTCAGGGTCAGCTACTGGCAGACATGTCGGCCAACGTTGCCGAATGGACCAACCTCAAGTTGTCCGCCAACCAGCTGCGTGCTCTGGGTGAGTTGCATGTCCGCGATCTGGACAAGACGCCTCAACTGAGCGGCGGTCTGTCCATTGCTTCATTCAATCTGCGCGAATTTCTCGACAGCATCGGTCAGCCTGCGCCCGCTCTTGGTGAAGGCAGTCTGAACAAATTCGAAATGGTCACCCGCCTTGCCGCCACGCCAACCAGCGTGGCGCTGGACGATCTCACCCTGAAACTCGACGACAGCACCATCACCGGTCGCGTGGCCGTGGACGACTTCGCCAAACAGTCCCTGCGCCTGCAACTCAAGGCCGACACCTTCGACGCCGACCGCTATCGTCCACCGCAGGATGAAAAGGCAAAAGCTGCCGGAGCTGCACGCAAATCCGAGGTTCAGAGCGGCGAAGCCGAGGCCCTCGCTGCGTCGGGCACCAGTCCGCTGCCGAACCAGCCAACCCAGGTCGCCTGGAGCGATGCCCGGCTGCTGCCGCTTGAGCGCATGCGCAAGCTGGATGTCGATGCCGACTTGAGTTTTGGCAAGCTGACCGTTGAGAAGCTGCCGATTCAGAATGCCGCGCTGAAAACCTCCGCGCTGGATGGCGTGATCAAGGTCGACAGCCTGCGTGGCGATCTCTACAACGGCAACTTCGAAGTCAAAGGCAATCTGGACGTGCGTCCGGAAGTGCCGCTGGCCAGTGTGCAGACCCATGTCGTCAAAGTGCCAGTCGAACACTTCATTCAGAGTCAGGGCACCACGCCTCCCCTGCGCGGCCTGCTGAACCTGAACAGCGACGTCACCGCGAAGGGCAACAGCGAGAAGGCCTTGGTGGAGAGCCTGAACGGCACCGCCAGCTTCGCCCTGAACAACGGCGTGCTCGTAAACGCCAACCTTGAACAGCAACTGTGCCGTGGTATCTCGGTGCTCAACCGCAAGACCTTGAGCGGCGAACCACGCGGCAAGGACACGCCGTTCCAGCAACTCAACGGCAACCTGGTATTGCGCAACGGCGTAGCCAGCAACCCTGACCTGAAAGTTCGCACGCCGGGCCTGACCGTCAATGGCGACGGCGATATCGACCTGCGCGTGATGGGCATGAATTATCGCGTCGGCGTGATCATCGAAGGCGACAAGAGCGATATGCCGGACCCGGCCTGTGAAGTGAATCCGCGCTTCGTCGGTGTCGAATGGCCGATCCTGTGCCGTGGCCCGCTGGAACTGGGCGCCAAGGCATGCCGCCTGGACAATGAAGGGCTCGGCAAGGTCGCCGCCAAGATGGCCGGAGATCGCCTCGGCGACAAGATTGACGAAAAGCTGGGGGACAAGGTCAGTCCCGAGCTCAAGGATGCCATCAAGGGATTGTTCAAGCGGTAACACCGCGCTGCCGACCACAGATCGGCAGCGCGACACACAACCTGTAGGAGCTGCCGGAGGTTACGACGGTGGCGAAAGCGGTGTATCCATCACCTGATCCGGTGCAGACATACCGCATTCGCCAGCAAGCCGGCTCCCACGGGGATCGGGGCAAGCTTGCCTCAACCCTTTTCCCTGAACACCGGAACCACGATGCAACCCGAGCAGTTCTCCTCCGCCGTCCTCGACTGGTACGACCGTCACGGCCGGCACGATCTCCCTTGGCAACACGACATCACCCCTTACCGCGTCTGGGTGTCGGAAATCATGCTGCAGCAAACCCAGGTCAGCACCGTGCTGGGCTACTTCGACCGCTTCATGGAGGCGCTCCCTACCGTTCAGGCTCTGGCTGAGGCGCCGGAAGACGAAGTGCTGCATCTGTGGACCGGGCTGGGCTACTACACCCGCGCGCGTAACCTGCAAAAAGCTGCGAAGATCGTCGTTGCCGAACACGGCGGGGAATTCCCTCGCGACGTGGAAAAGCTCACCGAACTGCCAGGCATCGGCCAATCCACTGCCGGGGCCATCGCCAGCATCAGCATGGGCATTCGCGCACCGATCCTCGATGGCAACGTCAAACGCGTTCTGGCGCGCTTTACCGCGCAAGAGGGCTATCCGGGTGAGCCAAAGGTCGCGAAGCAGATGTGGGCGACCGCAGAGCGTTTCACGCCACACAGCCGGGTCAATCACTACACTCAGGCGATGATGGATCTGGGCGCCACGCTTTGCACCCGCAGCAAGCCCAGCTGCCTGCTGTGCCCGCTGGAACGCAGCTGCGAAGCGCACATGCTTGGCCTGGAAACCCGCTACCCGATTCCCAAGCCGCGCAAGGCCGTGCCGCAGAAGCGCACCTTGATGCCGATCTTTGCCAACGACGAAGGCGAAATCCTGCTATACCGCAGGCCTTCCACCGGCTTGTGGGGCGGTTTGTGGAGCCTGCCGGAACTGGATGACTTCAATGACATGCAGCATCTGGCCGACCAACACGCGCTGGAACTGGGTGAACATCAAGCCCTACCGGGGTTGATCCACACCTTCAGCCACTTCCAGCTGAGCATTGAACCCTGGCTGGTCCGGGTCCAGGAGTCCGCCCATCACGTGGCCGAGGCCGACTGGCTCTGGTATAACCTCGCCACCCCGCCGCGCCTGGGCCTTGCCGCCCCGGTGAAGAAGCTGCTGATGAGCGCAGCCGACGTATTGAACGCAGGAGAGTCGTCATGACCCGCACCGTAATGTGCCGCAAGTACAAAGAAGAACTGCCAGGTCTGGAGCGTCCGCCGTATCCGGGCGCCAAGGGCGAAGACATCTACAACCACGTCTCGCAGAAGGCCTGGGCGGACTGGCAGAAACACCAGACCCTGCTGATCAACGAGCGACGTCTGAACATGATGAACGCCGAAGACCGCAAGTTCCTGCAGGCCGAGATGGACAAGTACCTCTCCGGCGAGGAATACGCCAAGGCCGAAGGCTACGTTCCGCCGTCCGAATAACCCTTTGCAGACGGTGTTAATCGTAAGCGGAGGAAATAATTCAAATTTTTTTCAACATCACGCTTGACGACCTCCTGAAAAACACGTCTAATGCGCCCCGTTGCCCAGATAGCTCAGTCGGTAGAGCAGGGGATTGAAAATCCCCGTGTCGGCGGTTCGATTCCGTCTCTGGGCACCAAAATACCGAAAAACCCCTGCATCGAAAGATTCAGGGGTTTTTTATTGGGCGCGATTTACTAACATCAGTGGCCAGACTCACTTTCAGGAGAACGGCCATGGCATCAGCGAACAAACAGCAGAAGCGTGCCAAGCGCGCCAAAGACAAAGCCAAGCAACAGCGCGTGGCTCGCCAGAATCCTCAGGCGCTTGCCCCCATAGTCCCGGACTATTTCATGCCTGACTTCCTCGACCCAGACGATGAAGAACTCGATAACAACTTACTTCTGGAGAGCTATCTGGAGCCCGAGGTCCTGGCCGAGATGACCGACGAGGAACGAGAAGCCGCCATTGCCTTCCTAGACGGCGGAGACGGAGCAACACACTCCGAAGTCGAAATCCTGCTGTGGGACCTCTACAGATCTCCTGCGCCAGCCCCCACAGAAGCGCAACGTATTGCGCATTACAAGGAACTGATGGAAGCCGAAGCGGCAGGAGAAGGAGAATTTCTGCTGACCTTCGCCAAAGGCCCGATTGCAGCGCACGCCCTGCACGACATCGACTTTGCGAACTTTCCCGACATCCTGACGAACACCTTGGGCGCTTATTGGAAGTGGGCCCATGGACTCGATGATCAGTCCATCAGAACGCGAATCGACGGTGATGACTTCTACGAGAGTTTCTACGAGGCGCTCTGCGAAATCGAAGATGAGGCCCTAATGGAAGAGTTCACCATCGACCAGAAGAAACCCGGCGAACCCGCACAAGACTGAATACAATGTGCGCCCGATGATCCCGGGCCATGAAAATGGCTGCACCGAACAAGGAAACCGCCGTCATGGCCTCCCCAGACAAACAGCAGAAACGTGCCCAGCGGGCCAAAGCCAAGGCCAAGCAGAACCGTTCCGGCAAGGGCAAGCCGAGCCCGGTTCATCCGGTGCTGAACCATGCGCTGGTCAATGAGCCGTTCGATGACGTCTATCTCGATCTGAGCAAATTCGACTTCAACGACATCATGGAGAACGGCTTCGAGCCCGCCGACTACGATGATCTCTTCCAGGCGATGCAAAAAGCTGAAGCCATCAGCCTGTTGGCCATGTGCGTTGTCTTCCTGCAATACCCGGTGCTGGAGCTGGTGATTGCTGAAGAAGAGGAAGATCCGGCTACCGACTTCCTTATGGCCTTGCTGATCGTTTACCGCGGGATCTTCCATGACGAAGAGGAAGAGGTGACCGTCGAGTGGCTGGGCAGCGACGAATTCCAGGACGCCTACAACGAAGCCTCTGACATTCTCCAGCGCAAGAATGCACGGGATGCGGGTCGCCGCTAACAGGTTTTAATTTGCATGACACCCGTCAAGACGGTAGCTTTGCGCCAGTACGAGAATGCAACTTCTTCTCAATAAGGGCTGGCCGTTTTGACACATCTCCACACCCCTTCATCCGCAGCTATTGCGGGTGAAGCGAGCGCTTACTCCAAACCGCGAATTTTCCTGCACTGGCTGTCCGCGGCGGTGATCCTCTGGGCAACCTTCAGCGGCTTTGGCGTGGTGCTGCTGGACTCGAATCACCCCTTTCGGAAATGGGTCGAGTCTTTCAATCCGCAGCTGACCAGTCTCTTTATTCCGTTCTTCGCCTGGCGCCTGTGTCTGGCCATCAAAGCGGCGCCACACCTTCGGCATACTCCAAAAGAGCGACTAGCCAGCGCGGCACACACTGCAATTTATGCAGCGGTCTCCGGCGTGCTTATCACAGGCGTGCTGATGATGACCCACCCGGTCACGCTAATGGCGCTCATAACGCTGCCACAGCTGATTCACTCAAAGATTGCGCTGGTGCAACTGCACGAACTGCATCACGCCTTGTGCGCGGTTCTGGCGGGGTTGGTGGCGCTGCATCTGGCGGCAGTGGTGATGTACCAGGTGCGGGGGAAGTCGGTGCTGGGGCGGATGCTTCCTGATGGGTGACTGCCGTCTAGCGACGTCCGAGCTGACGTTTTACTGCCTCATAGACAGCCCCATCGTCGCGACGCCCCACGGCTATCACTGACACCACCAATCGATTGTCGATGACCTCGTAAACCAACCGCACACCGGACGCCCGCAGCTTCAACTTATAGCAATCGCACAGCCCACGTAGCTTGTCAGCCTGCACCCTCGGCGCGGCTAGCCTGGTGCGGAGTTTCTTTAACAGCTGGAGCTGAACAACCTTGTCCAGCCGATCAAACTCCTTTTTCGCCAGAATCATGAACTCAACGCTGTAGACATCGACTCCGCCCGATACAGGCTCAGCGTTTTTCCGCCTCTGCGATGAGGTCATCAATGTCCACCTTAACTGTGCGACCACCGCGTCGCGCTTTGGCTATCCGGGCAAGCTCCGCGTCATCCAACATATCCAGAAGTTCCTCATATCGCTCAGGCGACAAGATGTAGAAGGCTGGCTCGTTGCGGTTGAGGATCACCATCGGGTCGCCATTGCTTTCGCGAAATGTCCCCATGGGATCCTTCTTCAAGTCAGTCACTGAAGCAGCGACTTCGGCCAACAGTGCGTATGCCATCGATTTACGCTCCCACTCATTTCACTCTCAGTCATTTGGAAACCCTTCAACAGAATTCAACCGTTGAATGATGCCGTAAAGAATACTCTTAAAAGCATAAACAAATAGGCTACTTGATAGATCAAAATATGCGCGCAAAAAAAAACGGCCACCATCATCCTGACGGCAGCCGCCTTTATCACGCCAGAAAAGCCAGCTCAATCACTCATCAATTGAGCACAACCTTCCCCGCCTTGACCGCTTTGCGGCGGCTCGACACGATCAAACCGGCAGCGACCACGAGGATGCTCAGAAGGCCCGTGGCGATGATTTCCATGCGATGGCCTTCCTGGAACAACATGATGGTCAGCACAGCGACGATGAACACGATCACCGCCCAAGTCAGGCCCGGGAACAGCCACATGCGGAAGTCGATAGGCTCGCCGGCAGACTCACGCTTGCGGCGCATGCGCAGCTGCGAAACAGCGATGACCAGGTACACCAGCAGCGCGATGGCGCCGGAACTGGCGAGCAGGAAATCGAACACCGCAGCCGGCGCGACGTAGTTGGCGAACACCGCAGCAAACGCCGCAGCAGTCGACAGCAACACAGCCCAGTAAGGAGTGCCTGCCTTGGTGGTGCGTTGCGAAACCGCAGGTGCGTCACCACGCTTGCCGAGGGAGAACAGCATGCGCGAAGCGGTGTAGAGCGCCGAGTTCAAGCAGCTAGTTACAGCGACCAACACCACCAGATCGACGATCAACTTGGCGTTCGGAATACCCATCAGGTCGAGCACAGTCTGGTAGGAGCCCACTTCAGCCAGGCGGCTGTCATTCCAGGGCACCAGCGCCACGACCAAGAAGATCGAAACCAGATAGAACAGGCAGATCCGCCAGATCACCGAATTGGTGGCCTTGGTGATTTGCTTGCCAGGGTCCTTTGACTCCGCCGCCGCGATGGTGACGATCTCGGTACCCATGAACGAGAACATGGTGGTCAGCATCGCTGCCAGCACCGCACCCATGCCGTTCGGCAAGAAGCCTTGCGTGTCGTACAGATGGCTGACGCCGCTGACCTGGCTGTTCGGCAGCAGGCCAAAGACCGCAGCGATGCCCAGCACCACGAAACCAATGATCGCCAAAACCTTGATCAGCGCGAACCAGAACTCGAACTCACCGTAGTTCTTGACGCTGAACAGGTTGGTCGCGGTCAGCAGCAAGGTGATCACCAGCGTGAATGCCCAGATCGCGATATTCGGGAACCATGCATGAAGGATGGTCGCGGCGGCGTTGGCCTCCAGCGGAATCACCAACACCCAGAACCACCAGTACAACCAACCAATGGTGAAGCCCGCCCAGTGACCGATCGCACGGTCGGCGTAGGTCGAAAACGAACCGGTATCCGGGGAGGCGACAGCCATTTCAGCCAGCATGCGCATGACCAGCACAACCAGCGTACCGGCTGCAGCGTAGGCCAGCAGAACTGCGGGACCCGCTTCGGCAATGGCATGCCCGGAGCCGACGAACAGGCCAGCGCCAATCACACCTGCAATCGACAGCATGGTGATATGCCGCGATTTAAGCCCCTGATCGAGGTTTGAAGAGTTTGGGGTACTGCTCATGAAAGCAACCTTTAGGATTTTTGTACGGATCAGAGCGGTTTGTGCGTCCTCGTAAAAAGATCACAACGGCTCTGTTATTTATTTTTTACGCAAGAACTACGCCAAAATATTTCAAAAGCGACGTCGTGCACGCATATGCCCGTTGCAGAGGCATTCGGTAAGTCTCTGAGCGGAATAGCATTTAGCCATTCCTGTAGCAGATGTTACCGAGCGCAACAGGATAGAGACGTTTACTTGCACCGAAAATACACAGACGCGACCGATTAGCACCAAATAGGGGCATGCTTATGACCTTTGATCGCGCCGTTGGCCGAAACACCCTTCCCCACGGCGTTTAAAGCTGGCACCATCGCGCCCTTTTTGCGCAAGGCAAGCTCGTTTGCCGCCCGCGATCAGCACACGTACACATGAGGACCGCACATGGCCGAGGCCACGCCCGCCCTGGAAATCCGCAACCTGCACAAGCGCTATGGCCAGCTCGAGGTGCTCAAGGGCATCTCGCTGACCGCGCGCGACGGCGACGTGATTTCGATTCTGGGTTCATCCGGCTCCGGCAAGTCCACGCTGCTGCGCTGTATCAATCTGCTGGAGAACCCTCATCAGGGTCAGATCCTGGTGGCCGGCGAAGAACTCAAGCTAAAGGCCACCCGCAAGGGTGAACTGATTGCCGCGGACAACCGTCAGATCAATCGGCTGCGCAGCGAGATCGGTTTCGTCTTCCAGAACTTCAACCTTTGGCCACACATGACCGTGCTCGATAACATCATCGAGGCGCCGCGTCGTGTCCTGGGCAAGAGCAAGGCAGAGGCGACCGACATGGCAGAGGCGTTGCTGGCCAAGGTCGGGATCGCCGACAAACGCCACGTGTATCCTGCGCAACTGTCCGGGGGCCAGCAGCAGCGCGCGGCCATCGCACGCACACTGGCAATGCAGCCTAAAGTGATCCTGTTCGACGAGCCGACTTCCGCGCTGGACCCCGAGATGGTGCAAGAAGTGCTTACTGTGATCCGTGGGCTGGCCGAAGAAGGCCGGACCATGTTGATGGTGACCCACGAAATGAATTTTGCCCGGCAGGTATCCAGTGAAGTGGTGTTCCTGCATCAAGGGCTGGTAGAAGAACAAGGATCGCCGCAGCAGGTTTTCGACGACCCGCAATCGGCGCGCTGCAAACAATTCATGTCCAGCAATCGCTAACGGAGCAACATCGATGCAGACCCTGAAAAATTTCCTGTTGGCCACTGCCGCTACCCTGGCAATGGTCTCCAGCGCTTTTGCTGCCGACACTCTGAAAATGGGCATCGAAGGGGCTTACCCGCCGTTCAACAACAAAGATGCAAGCGGTCAGGTCGTGGGTTTCGACGTCGAAATCGGCAACGCCCTGTGCGCGAAGATGAAGGTCACCTGCGAAGTCGTGACCTCTGACTGGGACGGCATCATCCCGGCCTTGAACGCGCAGAAGTTCGACTTCCTCATCTCGTCGATGTCCATCACCGACGAGCGCAAGCAGGCCGTCGACTTCACCAACCCGTACTACTCGAACAAGCTGCAATTCATCGCGCCAAAAGCGACCAATCTGGGTGCCGACAACGAGGCCATCAAGCAAGCGCTGAATGGCAAGACCATCGGCGCACAGCGCGCCACCCTTTCCGGCACCTGGCTGGAAGACAACTGGGGCGACGCTGTCACGGTCAAACTCTACGACTCGCAGGAAAATGCCTTTCTGGACCTCGCTTCCGGTCGCGTGGACGCCCTGCTCGGCGACAAATACGCCAGCTACGAGTGGCTGAAAAGCAAAGAAGGCGAAAGCTTCGAGTTCAAGGGCGAGCCATTGCCCGGCGACGACAAGATCGGCATCGCTGTGCGCAAGGACGACCCTCTGCGCGAGAAGCTGAATGAAGCCCTCAAGGAAATCATTGCAGACGGCACCTACAAGAAGATCAACGACAAGTACTTCCCGTTCAGCATCCTCTGATCTGCCCGACCGACACCGCCGCGCCTTCTTATAGAGCGGTGGTGTCTGTCCTCTGACCAAGCAAAGCCATGAACCTCGATCTACAAGGATTCGGCCCGGCCCTGGCTGCCGGCGTGCTGATGACGATCCAACTCGCGTTGTCTGCCCTGTGCCTGGGCCTCGTCCTGGGACTACTCGGCGCGCTGGCCAAGACCTCACCGAACCGTGCCCTACAGTGGCTCGGCGGCACCTACTCGACCTTGGTGCGCGGTATTCCCGAACTGCTGTGGGTGCTGCTGATTTACTTCGGCACCGTCAGCAGCATGCGCGCCATCGGCCACCTGTTCGGCATTCCCAACCTGTCGCTCAGCGCCTTTGCTGCGGGCGTCATCGCGCTGGGGCTGTGCTTCGGCGCGTACGCCACAGAGGTGTTTCGCGGCGCCATGCTGGCGATCCCAAAAGGTCACCGCGAAGCGGGGCTGGCGCTGGGCATGTCGAGCTCGCGCATCTTCGTCAAGCTGGTCATGCCGCAGATGTGGCGCATCGCGCTGCCGGGGCTCGGCAATCTGTTCATGATCCTGATGAAAGACACCGCGCTGGTTTCTGTCATTGGTCTTGAAGAAGTCATGCGCCACGCGCAGATCGCCGTCACCACCACCAAACAGCCGTTCACCTTCTATATGGTCGCCGCCTTCCTCTATCTGGGCATGACCGCGCTGTCGATGGTCGGCCTGGCATGGCTGGAGAAGCGTGCATCGATCGGTTTCGTGAGGAGCGCATCATGACGTGGGAGTTTGCCCTCAAATGGCTGCCCAAACTGCTGCAGGGCGCGACCCTGACGCTGGAGCTGGTGGCCATCGCCGTTGTCGCCGGATTGATCCTGGCAATCCCCATGGGCATCGCCCGCGCCTCACGGAATGCCTATGTGCGCGCCCTGCCCTACGCCTACATCTTCTTCTTTCGCGGCACGCCGCTGCTGGTTCAACTGTTCGTGGTCTATTACGGGCTGGCGCAGTTCGACGCCGTGACCAAAGGGCCGCTGTGGCCTTACCTGCGCGATCCGTTCTTCTGCGCAGCACTGACCATGACGCTGCACACCACGGCCTACATCGCTGAGATCCTGCGCGGCGCGATTCAGGCGGTGCCGCCGGGGGAAATAGAAGCCGCCCGCGCGCTTGGCATGTCCAAAGGCAAGGCGCTGCTTTACATCATCCTGCCCCGCGCCGCCCGCATAGGGCTGCCGGCGTACAGCAACGAAGTCATCCTGATGCTCAAGGCCAGCGCCCTCGCCAGCACGGTTACGCTGCTGGACATCACCGGCATGGCCCGCACCATCAACGCCCGCACCTACATGCCGGAGCAGAGCTTCTTTCTCGCGGGCCTGATCTATCTGCTGATGTCGTTCGTGCTGATACAGGGCTTCAAACTGCTGGAACGCTACCTACGGGTGGACGCCAGCCAGGGGCGATAAACAGCACACCGGGCTGGGGCTGGCTCAATGCGGCCCGCGTGGCGATGAGCTCCCCTGTGCAAGGGAGCTTACTCGCGAAGACTGACGTCCAGCCTCCAAAGCCCGTAAGCTTGCCCCGAACCCCAACACCGCTGCCCAGCCGATGCCCCTGCACCCCGCCGACCTGATATCCCGCTTCCACGCCCTCGACGCCTTCCTGCTCGAGCATCAGCACCTGTGGCGCCCAAAACCCTTCACCCATCGCCATCTGCCGTGGGAGGCGCAGCACCCCGAACTATCCACCTGGCTGCGCCAGCGCTCGCTTGAACAAGCCGAAGCCGCTCACAACCATCCCGAGCAACTCGACGCGCCCGAGCCGTTCAAGCAGATCGCTGCGCAGTCCAAAGCCCTGAGCGACATCGACGCCCTACCCCGCGTCGAACTGCAAAGCGTGTCATCGCGCATGAGCGTCGACGTCCCCGGCCGCAAATGGCAACAGATCGAAGCCTTCGCCAGCAGCCTGAGCTTTCAGCACATGCCGACCCACTGGCTCGACTGGTGCTCCGGCAAAGGCCACCTCGGCAGACGCCTCGCCCATCAAGGGCAAGCCCTCACCTGCCTGGAATACGACCCCAAGCTGGTCGAAGCGGGCACCCAACTTAGCGCCAAACTCCACATCGCCGCCGAACACGTCCAACAAGACGTCATGGCCGCCGAAGCCGTAGACCAACTGCAGCCTGACCACACTCCCGTCGCCCTGCACGCCTGCGGCGATCTGCATGTGCGCCTCATGCAACTCGCCAGCGACACCCGCTGCCAACACATGGCTATCGCACCGTGCTGCTACAACCGCATCGCTAGCGACCATTACCAGGCGATGTCCACCGAAGGCCAAGCCTCCGCACTCGAACTCTCCCTGGACGACCTCGGCCTGCCCCTCAGCGAAACCGTCACCGCAGGCGCCCGCGTCCGTCGCCAGCGCGACACCTCCATGGCCCGCCGCCTGGCCTTCGACCTCATGCAACGCGAGCTGAGAGGCATCGACGACTACCTGCCGACGCCATCACTGCCCAGCGCCTGGCTCGACAAACCCTTCGCCAACTACTGCCGCGACCTCGCCGAACTCAAACAACTATCAGACCCAGGCAACCACGACTGGCCCGCCTCCGAGGCCGCTGGGTGGCAGCGCCTGGCCGAAGTTCGCAACCTCGAACTACTCCGAAACCTCTTCCGCCGCCCCCTCGAACTCTGGCTCATCCTCGACCGCGCGCTTTACCTGCAACAGCGCAGTTACCACGTACGCATCGGCACCTTCTGCGACAGCCAGCTCACCCCGAGAAATCTGCTCATCCTCGCCGAACGAAAATGAACCACTTCGAGCGTACTGCCCTGTGGATAACTCTGTTGACGAAATTCCGGCGAACGCACAGAAACCCTGAGCCGCAAACGATTTCACGAATTGGTCATTTTTTAGACAGGTGTTAAATTTTCGACAAATCAGTAGCTTGCGAACGAATGAGAACGGTTCTACAAAATCACCTTTCATCGCCCTGCTACCGGAGCGATTGTGAATAACGGTAATCGCGTTCCGACATAAGCACCGTAAAAAAACTGAAATTAGGGCTTTACTCGACAAATCAAATCCCTATAATCAGCGCCCACACGCCGGTATAGCTCAGTTGGTAGAGCAACTGACTTGTAATCAGTAGGTCCCGGGTTCGACTCCTGGTGCCGGCACCATAGATTTAGCGAAAAAGGCTCACCGAAAGGTGGGCCTTTTTTGTTTTGGGCTGCGTGTAAGTCATTCGTAATCTGCTTAAGTCCACGTCATCCATCGACCAATCCCATTCGAGCAATCACCCGAACATTCGGCGCTGCCAATAATCCTCAGCCACAATCGCAATCGGAGCCCCTGCCTCCCTCAACTCCACTGCCTTCATGATCTTGGTGCCATAGGTGCTGTGCCGCCATTGCTCATTGCCGATGCTCCCCACTACCAGGTAGTGGACCTTCTTGCTTACGCCCCCGCCGATCACCCCGCCCTTGTCTTCGATCAACGTCTGACAGTCTTTGCGCGGCCCGTAGGCCATGACGCCGGTAAAAACGAAGACCCGGCCCTCCCAGATTAATTCAGGCTCGGGAGTGTTGAAGGGCAGATCATTCGGGGCCACCGCGCCACGCTGGGACGGCGCTGGCTTGGCGATCGGCAATCCCGCGAACCCATGCAAGAGATTGAGCAGTTCAGTCGACTCATCCTCATCCAGCACGTTGTCCTTCAACATGCAGGCGAGCCGCGAATAAAGCAGGTTGATCACCGGATCGTCCAGATGCGCCACCTGGCTCTCCAGCCACTGCTTGAGGAAAACCGCTTCAGTGGTGTTGACCACACCATCAGCAATGAGTCCGGCAGCGATGCCCACCAAGGCGTCGGCGGAACGGCGGTCGATGCGGTCGGCGTGGAAGAATCGACTGTTGGTGAATTCGTTGTGCATGTCCATGCGAAAGCTTCCTTCTCGAAAATAAAACAAGGTGCGTCAAGGTTTAGCTGGCTGCGAAAGAATGGGCAAGGACACAGGAACCGCAAAACTCTCAGGTCAGCCCTCCCCGGGCTACATGAGGTTCATCCGGTTGCCTGTGAACTGGAAAATACATCAGCACAGGGGGCTGAAAGTCACGTCGTATATCCGCCAATGCCACCCGGAAGCCAGCTCGCTGACGCCAATCAATCGGGCACGCCCGGCTCATCACTATCATCTGGCGGATCTACGATTTCGTGTTCTCTGCGGACTTCCTCCTGCCGATCCAGCTGTGGCCACCACGCTGGAACACTCACCACCACCTCATGCGTCACGAAACTGATCATCCTGACGATATCGTAGGACCTGACTCCGTCGACATGCTCGCTGAGGCTTGCTGCGGTGTTAGCCCACATGGGATCAAGAACGAAATCTATGCCATTGGTTCTCGCAAGCTTTGCTGCGGGGACAAAATCGGAATCGCCAGCAATGAGCACAATCACGTCAGCAAGCTTGTTGAGCGCCAGCGTCGTGATGTCCATCCCGAGTTTGATGTCGACAGCCTTCTGGTCGATATCAAAATGGAAATCCGAATTGGTCAGGTCCGGCCAGGTCATTCTGCCCTTGAGCAATGCGTCCAAGGCATGATTGTTGAGTCGCCAGCGACCACTCTTCGAGAGTTCGCCTAACCGCAACGCTGTTTTTCGGCTTCGTTTGAGGCGGTCATGAAGCTCGCCTCGCACCTTGTATGGAGGATGTTCTTTGAAGTTGATCGTGCCAGGGGTTTTATGGCCTTCCGGCGTAATCGGGCAACGGACCTGTTTGTCGTTTGGCGGGCAGTCGTAGTAGTAAACGCGATAAAGCTCTCGGGGAAGCGCGCGGCGCTCTTCGATGTGGTTTTTGACGAGAAGGTGGACGATCGTGCTCAGGTGTTAAGAGGTCAGGACGAAGCATGGACGGAAGTATTTTCTGACGAAGAAACGGACTCGCTCGAAGAAAAATCCACCATCAACCAGCACCGCCGTCCTTTTCATGTCGCTTCCTTGAGGCAAAAAAAAAGTCCAGGACCGCCGGGCAGGTTCTAAAGATTGCCTGCGAGCTGTACTGGACTGTGGGCGAAATTATGATGACGTCTCGACTATATCGTCAACCGAAAATCGGTCATTTTCGTCGATCACGTATCGGATCTAACGGGCGGGCACGGATCACTCCAACCGTCTGCCGTCTCAAAGCGACACATTCCCCTACATATTCAACCAGTTGCTGTAGGACGCTTCTGAATTTAATCGCTATCCTCCCCGGCGCGTTGCGGCTCTCTGGATCACGGCATAACCTCCTCCCGTCGTTGGGTTCAGCGACCGGTTTTGACAGACCGAATCCACTAAGAAGCAACACTCGCTAATAGACTTGCGCATCACTGATGCGCGGTTGCGTTATGGCGGCTGTATGTGGGGCACACTTGTGTGCGCCAGGTTTCTTGGTGACTGGTCTGTCAACCCGCCTACAGCCGCCACCCACTTCGTTTGACAGCGGAGAGTGTCGGCTCAGCTCACCAAGGAATGTAGCCATGATCAGATCCACACCACACCCACCCAACCCCCCCGTCACCCAATCCATCCCTTTCGGCGCCAACTGCGGCAACCAAAGCCTGTTCACCGTCCAGTCCGGCATCAAAGTCGAAGACGCTCTCGTCCTGGTCTCTGAATACCTGTCGTGCGCAGCGGCCACGGCTTATGAATCCGCTGACAACACTTCAGCAGAATTTCGGCCATTGGCGAGGTCGGTGGTGCATCAGATCGAAGCGGCGCGAGCTTTGGTGGAGGCTTCGATTGCGGGGTTGGGGGATGCTTCGGGAGAGGTGCGGAGCGCGTAGCACAATGGTTCGTATCTGGCAGGTTTGCCGGCAGCGGTTTTGAATACGCCACCGCCGGCAAGCCGAGCTGCTACGGGGGATTGAGTAAAGCCCTTAGCCTTCGCTCTTATCCAACGTCCGCAACTTCTGCGGCAAACCCCACATCAGCAACCCCGCTGCAATCACGCTGGTCACGCCAATCACGTACAGCGCGGGTGTGGTGCTGCCGGTGATGTCTTTGATGTGGCCGACCATCACGGGGCTGACGATGCCGCCGAACTGGCCGAGGGTGTTGATGAGGGCGATGCCGCCTGCGGCACCCGCGCCAGCGCCGGCGAGGAGTTTGGGTGGCAGGGTCCAGAAGGCGGGGATGGAGGCGACGATGCCGCCGCCGAGCATGGCCAGGGAGACGATGAGCATGCTGGTGTGTTGGGCGAAGATGCCGGCGCTGAAGAAGCCGATGGCGCCGAGTACGACGAGGCCGCAGACAAATTTGCGACGTTCACCGCTGGCGTCGGAGAGACGTCCGACGATGACCATGCTGATGGCGCCGCAGATGTACGGAATGGCGGTGAGCAGGCCGATGATGACCGGGCTTTCGACGCCCGCGCTGCGAATCAGTTGTGGTGCCCAGAAGTTGAGGCCGTAGGACGCGACCTGGATTAGGAAGTAGATCAGGCCGAGCATCAGGAAGCCTGGCATTTTCAGGGCGGTGAGCAGCGAGCCGCCGTGTTTGTTCGGTTCGTGGTGGGCGATGCGACTGGAGAGGTAGGTCTTCTCGTCATCGGTCAGCCAATGGGCGTCGGCGACGCGATCTTTGAGCAGTTTCAGGACGGCGAAACCCAAAGCGATGCACGGCAGGCCGCCGAGCAGAAACAGCCAGTGCCACCCGCGCATGTGCATCACGCCATCCATGCCGCCGAGCACCAGCCCGGAGATGGGCGCGCCGAGCAGACCGGCGAATGCCGACGCCAGGAACAGCGTGGAGGTGATGCGACCGCGGTAGGTTTGCGGGAACCACAGCGTCAGATAGAACAGCACGCCAGGTGCGAAGCCGGCTTCCATTGCGCCGATGATGAAACGCAGCACGTAGAACTGCCATTCGGCGTTGACGAAGACCATGAGGGCCGTGGCGATGCCCCAGGAAATCATGATGCGGGCGATCCAGCGGCGGGCGCCGACCTTGTACAGCATGATGTTGCTCGGCACTTCGAACAGCACGTAGCCGATGACGAACAGGCTGGCGCCGAGGCCGTAGGCGGTGTCGCTCAGGCTCAGGTCGGTTTGCAGCTGGAACTTGGCGAAGCTGATGTTGATACGGTCGAAGAAGGCGAACAGATAGCAGACCATGATCAGCGGCATCAGGCGCCAGGCGACTTTGCGGATCAGCGCTTTTTCGGCGCTTACAACCTCGGCGAGGCTGCTGTTCGGGTTCAGAACAGAGATTGTCATTGCGGTCACTCCAGTTGGACTTCCCAGAGGGAGCCCTATTGTTTTTGTTGTCTGGACGAACACCCGGGTTGGTGTGTTCGTACGGGTTCGTGGAAGGGGTTTGCTCTCGAATGCGCGGTGTCATCAATGAATTCGTCATTGATGGAACGCATCGCGAGCAAGCTCCCTTCCACAGGTTTTGTGTCGCCTCAAAAATTGTGTCGGCTCAGGATTCAGGCCGGCAGGTTCTCCGGCGCGGGATGCAGGTCGCAGTTGCGTCCGGCCTTGGCGACTTGCCCCGGCATTTCATGGCCCAGCAGCGCAGGCAGTCGACGGGACATCGTCAGCAGATGCGGCAGGTCGATCCCGGTGTCGATGCCCATTTCTTCGCACATGTTCACCAGGTCTTCGGTGCAGATATTTCCTGATGCCCCCGGCGCGAACGGGCATCCGCCAAGGCCGCCAAGCGAGGCATCGAAGCGGCGCGCGCCCGCCTCGTAAGCCGCCAGCACGTTGCTCAGTCCAAGGCCGCGGGTGTTGTGGAAATGCAGGGTCAGGGCCGATGCGGGAATGCGGGTCAGCACGCGCTGCACCAGACGGTGCACCTGTCGCGGGTTGGCCATGCCGGTGGTGTCGGCCAGTGATATGCCCTTCATGCCCAGTTCCAGATACGCATCGACGATCTGCAGCACGCGGTCTTCATCGATCTTGCCTTCGAACGGGCAGCCAAACGTGGTGGCGATGGAACCGTTGAGGCTCACCGCGCTGCCAGCGGCGAACGACACCACGTCAGCGAAGGCAGTGAGTGATTGCTCGCAACGCATGCGCATGTTCGCAAGGTTGTGAGTCTGGCTGGCGGACATCACCAGATTCAGCTCGTCGGTACCGGCGTCAATCGCGCGCTGCGCCCCCTTGAGGTTGGGGATCAGCGCTACGTAGATCACGCCCAGATGACGCTGAATGCCGCGAAACACTTCATCGCCATCACGCAGCGCCGGAATGGCCTTGGGAGAGACAAAAGAACCGGCTTCGATGCGGCTGAAACCGGCGAGAGAAAGCTGGTCGATCAGCGCGATCTTGTCGGCGGTTTCGACCCAGGTCGGTTCGATCTGCAGGCCGTCGCGCGGCGAGACTTCCTGAACGATCAGGCGCTCGGAAAAGTCGGTAATCATTGCACCACCCCATCGGTTTTGAGTTGGGCGATATCGGCGGCGGTCAGGCCCAGATCGCCGAGTACGCTGTCGGTGTGCTGGCCCAGCGCAGGACCCTGCCAGTTCACCGAGCCCGGTGTTTCGGAAAGCTTGGGCACGATGCCTGGCATCTTCACGTTCGTACCGCCAGGCAGTTGCGCGTCGAGGATCATCTCGCGGGCCTGATAGTGCGGATCGGCGACGATATCGGCGACGTTGTAGATGCGGCCCGCCGGGACTTCGGCCTGTTCCAGCGCTTGCAGTACGTCATCGATTGGCAGGCTGGACGACCAGGCACTGATCGCGGCGTCGAGCATTTCGCTTTGCGCGGCGCGGCCGTCGTTCTGCGCAAATTCCGGCGCTTCCCCCAGATCCGGGCGGCCGATGGTCTGCATCAGGCGTTTGAAGATCGGGTCGCTGTTACCCGCGATCACCACGTACGCGCCATCGCCGGTCGGGTAAGTGTTGGAAGGCGCGATGCCCGGCAAGGCGCCGCCGCTGCGCTCGCGAACATGGCCGAGCATGTCGTATTCGGGGACCAGGCTTTCCATGAGGTTGAACACGCTTTCGACCAGCGAGACGTCGACGATCTGGCCATCGCCCTGCCCGGTCTTCACACGGAGCAAGGACATCAATGCGCCCATGACGGCGTGCATCGATGCCAGCGAATCACCGAGGCTGACGCCCACTCGGGCCGGAGGCGAACCGGGAGTGCCGGTGGTGTAGCGGATGCCGCCCATGGCCTCGCCGATGGCGCCGAAACCGGGACGATCGCGATAAGGCCCGGACTGGCCGTAGCCGGAAATCCGCACCAGCGTCAGCTTGGGGTTCAGGGCATGCAGGACGTCCCAGCCAAGGCCAAGCTTTTCCAGCGCACCGGGGCGCAGATTTTCGATCAGCACGTCGGCGCTTTCAGCCAGACGTTTGACGATCTCGATGCCTTCGGGGGATTTGAGGTTGAGGGAAAGGGATTTCTTGTTGCGCGACTGCAGGTACCACCACAACGAAGTGCCTTCGTGCAGCTTTCGCCATTTACGAAGAGGATCTCCCTGCCCCATCGATTCGATCTTGATCACCTCGGCGCCGAACTCGCCCATCAGGCGTGCGGCAAAGGGCGCTGCGATCAGTGTGCCGATTTCAATAACGCGCACACCGTTCAGGGGGCCTATCATAGCGGATACCTCAAATGTTTCTTGGAATTTGCGTCCAAGACTAGAGGACCGGCATTCGGCAAATCCAACCGTTTGTTGGCAACGGTCGTTCGCGAAACGCGAACGCTATTGAAGATGGCTGCGCAGATGGTCGAACAGCAGCAGGCTGACGGGCGACAGCGTTTCCTTGTCTCGCGCTACGACGATCAACGTGCGCTGCGCCCATGAATTGCTCAGGGAGACAGCCGTGAGGCCCAGCGGCGTACCCAGGAGTTCAAACGCCTTACGCGGTAGAACGCCGATGCCCATGTTGGCCTGCACCATCCGGCACATGGCGTCGAAGCCCGGCACATGAATGCGCACCCGCAGCGGCTTGCCGTGGGATCGGGCGGCAGTGTGGGTGCGCATGTTGATGGAACTGGCAGCGTGCAGACCGATATGGTCGCTGCCGAGAGTGTCTTCGAAAGCCACTTGTTTGAGGTCGGCCAACGGATGATCCGAGCGCATCACCACCACCAGTTCATCGTGGCGATACGGCACACTGAACAGCCCTTGGACGTCAGTATCTTCGGAGCAGATGCCGATGTCGGCGACGCCATCGATCAACCCCTGAACCACGCCGTTGCTGGGGCGTTCTTCCAGGTCGACTTTGACGCGCTCATGACGGGTGGTGAATTCGTGCAGGTCTTCCGGCAGGAACTGGATGATGGCCGAGAGATTGGCCAGCATGCGGACATAGCCGCGCATGCCTTGCAGGTGTTCGTCGAGCTCCAGGCCCATTTTTTCCAGATCGAACAGCATGCGTCGTGCGTGGTGCAGCAAAGTTTCGCCCGCCGCCGTCAGGACCATGCCTTTGGCATTACGCACGAACAGGCCGATACCGAGCACTTCCTCAAGCTCCATCAGCCGCTTGCTCGCTGCCGACGTGGCAATGGCTTCGCGGGCCGCCGCGCGGGTCAGGGTCCCTTCTTCATACACCGCGACGAACAGCTTCAGGGTGATCAAATCGAGGCGACGGATGAGGTTTTTGTGCAGCATGGCAAGGTTCTCAGCGACTGAGCGAGGGCAAGAATACACGCAAACCCGCGATTGAACGTTTGTCCCTATGCCTGTCCAAGGGGTCGATGGCCCGCATTACCGGCTCATCGGCCCGCAGCGGCACAGAGAAACAGCTGTCCCCCTCCCCGATGACGCCGCCTTCGAGTAACGTATAGCCATGTCCGCCGGGCCATCGCCTCCTCATTCAGGTGACAGAGACCCGCAACCGAAACACGATAGAAGGCCCCACCGTGCATAACGTCCGATTGATCAAATACGTCTGGACCCATCAGACCCCAGAAATTTCCTCCGAATGGTCGAAGCTTCTGTATGAAGTCGAGCTACCGTTCGTCCCTTTTCATGGCTTGAACATCCAGCTGCCCGACCAGCGCGCCTGGCGCATCCGCGACGTCGAGTGGAACGTGGAAGAGCAGACCTTTCGCTGCCACATCGAGGATCAGTTCATGAATCTGCTCGATGTCGACGACTCCTATGAAGACTGGATCGACATGCTGCTCGAATGTGGCTGGGAGCTGAGCGGGCGTTATACCAATGAGCACAACAAGACCTGATTCACTGCATTTTGCGATTCAGGTTTCTGGGATGTCTGCAGGATGCTGTACCTTCCCGGCAAAATCGTGAACGGCTGCCAGACTGATTCATGAGCCAGGCAAGAGGCCTGCCCCAACAGGCCCTGTATTTACCTTGAGCGCTGCTGCCATGAAATGGATTTCCCGCTGTATCCGTTACGCGACGTGCGCGTTTCTCACGTGGTCGTCGCTGGCGTCTGCCACGCCTGTCATCGACTTCTATTTTCCCGAAGCCCCACCCCTGACCATGGCCAACCAGGGCGATCAGCATGGCATCGCAGGCGATGTCACGCTCAAAGCGATGGAAATGGCCGGGTACACCGCCAATTTCCTATCGCCCCCATGGCCTCGCGCGCAACGTGATGTCTCCAGTGGCAAGGACCTGCTGATCGCACCCCTGTCTCGCACCCAGAATCGGGAAAACAGCTTCACCTGGATCGCACCGCTGCTGACCATGGACCGGACGTTTTTCAGCCTGGACCAACGGGTCGAAAGCTTCGAGGAGGCGAAAAAAGCATTCAAGCTGATCGCAGTCGGCATCGGCACCGCACAGGAAACGCGCCTGCGCGATGAGGGCTTCCCGGCCTCACAGATCTACCCGCTGAAAATCGGCGACAACCCCGCACTGATGCTACTCAGGGGGCGCGTCGACGCCTGGTTCAATGGTGTGCCTGAAAGCCGCTATATCTGGAAACAGCTCAGCGACCGGCCGTTGGTCATGAGCCGTGTGTTGATGACGGCGAACGTCTATCTCGCCTGCTCAAAAGACTGCGATCCGCAGATGGTGGAAAAGCTGAGAACGGCTGTCGAAACCCTTCAGGCCAATGGCACCGCCGACAAGATCGAAGCAGGGTATTTGAAGGGGTTGCCGGGGTCGTGATCAATCGCAGCACGGCTTAAGCGCGTGGGCGTGGTCTACCTGAGTCGTTTAGCAGTCCGCCTTTGCCGGCGGTGGCGGCTTCAATGTCGCTACTGCCGGTAAGCCGGGCTGCTACAGGTGGCCACGCCCGCATCAGCGAGCGGGACAGCACACGTTATGGCAAGAAAATAACCTTATCGACGCTGCCCTGATTGACCTCGGCGTAACGCGCCACACCGTCTTCCAGCGCGCACTCGATCAGCCCGGTCGGCAACGGCAATTTCCCTTCGTCGAACAGCTTGCCGAACTGCTCCAGCATCCGCGCGCACTCTTCAACGCCGTACAGCAGCGAGTTGATCCCCACCACCGATCCGCCTTTGCGATACAGCGCCAATGCCGGCAACTGCACATGCCCGTCGACCGGCGCCGCGATGATGGCGATGCGACCGAACGGCGCAAGCCCCTGAACGGCCGCGGGGAGCCAGAAGCCTGTGGTGTCGAAAATGACGTCGGCGCCACCCTCGAACACAGCGTTGACCTGGGCGCCGAGGTGCTCGGGTTTGTCCAGCAGGATCGCGTCAAAGCCGCGCTCTTGCAGTGCCGCCAACTGTTCCGGGCGACGCACCGCAGCCAGCACTTGAGCGCCACGCACCTTCGCCAGATTGATCGCCGCATTACCCACCGCGCCATTGGCGCCAAGGACCAGCAGTCGCGTGTTCGCATCAACGAGGCTGCGCTCCAGTGCATCCCACGCGGTGGTGTAAGGCACACCAAGGCTGGCGGCCTGTGCAAAACTCAGCGATTTTGGTTTGATCGCAACGCCCTTCGCCGACAGCGTGATGTAACCGGCATGAGAGCCATTGCGCGAAAAACCGATCTTGTTGCCGGTGCCCCAGACTTCCTGGCCAATCAATTCTTGCGGGCCTTCGACCACGACGCCTGCAAAGTCGCGCCCCGGCACTCGCGGCAAGGTGGTGTAGGGGAATCGTCCGAGCACGTTCTTCACATCGCTGGGGTTCAGGCCGGCGGCCTTGATCTGTACCAGCACCTCGCCTGCTGCGGGCACGGCCTTCGGCAGATCAACGACTTCCAGTGCAGCGAGGTCGCCGGTTCGGGAAAATTGCAGTGCTTTCATGGTATTCAAAATCCAGAAGAGAGAAGCGAATTCAGGAGATCAGGTTGGCGACCAGCTGGCGGCCCATCGGCCAGAGCTTTTCGCCCGCCTGCATGCCGAGCAGACCGACCAGCGCCACCAGTGGAGGCGCCGGCGAGCGAAAGTCGAGGGCGCCGTACAGCAAGCCGACGGCGATGCCGATTGCGAGTGAAATGATGTAGCTCATGATGAACTCCGGTGCCTTGCGTCGTGCGGCGCGATTGCAACACGGCGGCGTTTAGCGATGACCAGAGTGTATGGAGCGGCCGGGAAAGCTACCGGCCAAGTACTTCTGAATTTCGGACAGTCATCAGAAGGCCCGTCCCGAGCGTTGCCGGACTGCTACAGATTAGCGATGGTCTCAGCCCGCTTGTTCACCAAGGGGATATCGCGAGGGTGCCATGCCCAGCTCGCGGCGGAACATGTCACTGAAGCTGCTGGGCGAATAGCCCATGGAACGTGCGATGACACTAACCGGTACGCCCTGGATGATCTCCGCCACGGCCGTCGCCAGCTGCACTTGGCGACGCCATTCGGCGAAGCCCATCCCCAGCACTGCCTGAAACAGACGCGAAAGCGTACGCACGCTGGCCCCGGCGTTCTCCGCGTGCTGCTCGAACGGCACGTCAATCGAGGGCTCGATCATCACAGCCTGGCAGACATTCATCAGACGACGATCACTGTCGTCAGGCATCGGCACTTTCAGCAGCGAACGCTTGGCTTTTTTCAGCTCAAGCAATGCCAGACTGACCAGCGCGCTGTAGTAATCGGAATCCTTGTCCTGCTCGGCGACCAGATTGATGATCAACTCGCGCAGCAGCCGCGCGACCTCAAAGACTTGAACCGTGCTTTCCAGCGTCCGGGCGAGCGCAGGACGCAGGTAGATATTGCGCATCTCCAGATCCGACACCACGCGAATGCCATGAGGCACGCCCGGCGGCAACCAGACCGCGCGCTGCGGCGGCACCACCAACGCCTCGTTGGGCGTCTCGACCCACATTACGCCGGACATCGCATACAACACCTGCCCCCAGTCATGCTCGTGCGGCTCGATGTACAACCCACGCGGGTACGTCCGCGACAACGGCTGCACCGCAACGGCGGTATCGGAGAGGTCAGGGGGAGCGGCGATGGCCATGGAGTGTGATCGGCGAAAAGGTAGTGGGATGGTACATCACTGTAGGAGACGCCGGAGGTCACGACGGCAGCGAACGCGGGATTTCAGGCGGCTCAGTTGCTACCGACCCACCGATGTCGCTGCCGTCGTGACCTCCGGCGTCTCCCACAAAGATGAATGCGGATCTGGAATCAGAAGCCCCCAGAGCACAATTCTTTGATATGCAAAAACGCCCCGATCTCTCGACCGGGGCGTTCTGTTACCGCTTCAGCTCAACAACCGTTCACATCAGAAAACGTTGATCGGGTAGTCGATGAAGATACGGGTTTCGTTACCGCCGACGTTGTAGTTATCCACATCGTTGGATACCCGCAGCCAGGAGTTGCGCAGGCGCAGGGACAGGTCCTTGGCCGGGCCGCTCTGGACGACGTAGGTCAACTGGCTGAACAGCTCACGCTCTTCGCCACGGCCACGGTCGGAGCCGTCGTCGATGTTGTCGCCGCGCACGTAAGCCACTTTGTAGCTCAGGCCCGGAGTGACGACAGTGGCCAGGTTGACGCCATAACCCAACTGCCAGGAACGCTCGTCCTTGCCGTTGAAGTCGGACCAGTAGGAGTTGGCCAGGTAGATGGTGTTGCCGCCATCGCTGAAACCGCCGTTGTTCCGGTAGCCGCCGTAGTTGTAGCCGGTTTCGCCGGTGCTGCGCTGATGCGCGATGGTGAAGGAGTGGATACCAACGGCCCAGGTGGCGGCCAGGCTCCAGATCTTGTTGTCACGCGCGTCGTCGACGGCAACTTCTTTGTCCAGCTTGGTCTTGTAGCCGTTGAAGTCGAAGGTCAGCGACTGATCTTTCGGCAACGCCCAGACGTAGTTCAGGTTCAGGTACTGCTTCTTGAGCGTGTCTTCGTCGTCGGAAGCGTAGAACGCGCCGCTCAGAGCGTCGGTGAACTTGTAGGCTGCGCCATAGACGTTGATGCTTTTGAGGTCGCCGCTATCACGGCCTTCGGCGCTCTTGCGGGTCTGGGCGGTGAAGCGGCCAGCCACCAGCTTGAGGTCCTTGATCTCTTCGGAAGTGATCATGGTGCCGGTGTAGCTCTCTGGCAGCAGACGCGAGTTGTCGTAACTCAGCACTGGCAGCTCCGGCATCATGTCGCCGTATTTCAGCACAGTGTTGGAGATGCGGAATTTGACCGCGCCGCCAAAACGCTGCAGATCGTCAGCGGCGTTACCGCTGTCGCCCTGTTTGAAGAAGTCGATACCGCCTGCGCCGCTTTTGCCTTTACCGCCGTCCAGACGAACAGCGTACAGGCCGAACGCGTCGACACCGGCGCCGACCGTGCCTTGAGTGAAACCGGACGAATAGTTGGCCATGAACGCCTGGCCCCATTCAGCGCGGTCTTGCGGGCCGTTCTTGTAGTCGCGACTGATGTAGGCGTTGCGCAGATTGACCTTCAGGCTGCTGTCATCGACGAAGCCCTTGGAGTCTGCCTGGCCGTCCGCCATGGCATGAGTGGCGGCGATGATGCCCAGGGCGAGCAGACCGATACGCTGTTTCATCTTGTTGTCCTTGTGAGCAGATTAATCGCGCGCTGTGGCAAATACCCAGACAGGTAATTGCGTCTCCCAGAACTGAAAACAGTCCCGGAAGCCCGCACGAAATCATCGCAGTGGACTACTGATGCACGTACATGGCGCTAGGCCACAGGCGGTGGAGGCGCGAATGCTATCCGCGGCCTACCGGTGTGTCAATTTGATGAAAACCAAATCGATGAGTGTGCACGCCTCCCCCACACGGCGAAGGTGTGCGTCTCAGTTGTGGAGTATGCCCAGCAACGCCTCCAGTTCGGCGTCGTTGATCAGGCCGGACGGGTAACGCTGAATCAACATCGCCCGGTAGTCGGGTGCCTGCTGTTTGGGTGCCTGGGTTATCCGTAACCAGTCCGCCATCATCTGCCGTGCTTCACTGCTCGCAGACAAACCTCGAGTCACGCGTGACTCATAAACTGCGTTCATAGGGATAACCTCTTGCTTCTTGAACGGCGAAATCTACTCACTGTTTGTTACAGACGAACTAAACGAATAACCGTTTAGGAAAACCTGCACACTCACTCGCGGGGTAAGCGTGAAAACGCTACCCACAAAAAAGCCCATCGTCCGATGGGCTCTCAAGACAGCAAGAAGCGAACCAACTCAGCGGCGGTGCGGTGCCGGTTGTTGCTGGGTCAGGCAATGGATATTACCGCCGCCGAGCAGCAATTCGCGGCCTGGCACCATCACCACCTCATGCTCCGGGAAGAGCTTCTGCAGGATTTCCCGTGCGGTTTCATCCAGTGGATCATCGAAACTCGGCGCGATGATGCCGCCATTGACGATCAGAAAGTTCACATAAGAACCGGCCAGACGCACCGAAGGGTTGCGTTCCTGGCTACCGTGCACCTGATCGACCCCTGCGCACTCTTCATCGGTAGCGAACAGCGGTCCCGGAATCGGCATCTTGTGTACGACGAACGGGCGACCTTTGGCGTCTCGAGCATTCTCCAGAACGCCCATCGCGGCCTGGCAACGCGAGTAATTAGGGTCTTTCGGGTCATCGGTCCAGGCCAGCAGGACTTCGCCGGGACGCACGTAGCAGCAGAAGTTATCCACATGGCCGTCGGTTTCGTCGTTGTACAGGCCATCCGGCAGCCAGATGATTTTCTCGACCGACAGGTGATCGCGCAGCACTGCTTCGATCTCTTCGCGAGACAGATGCGGATTGCGGTTGCGGTTGAGCAGGCATTCCTCAGTGGTGATCAACGTGCCTTCGCCGTCGACATGGATCGAGCCGCCTTCCAGCACGAAACCTTCGGTGACATAGCGCGGGCAACGTTCGATTTCCAGGACTTTGCTCGCCAGGGCAGCGTCCAGATTCCATGGCGAATACAGGCCGCCATCGAAGCCACCCCAGGCATTGAAACCCCAATCCACACCGCGCACTTCCCCGCTGTCATTGATCACGAACGTCGGGCCGGTGTCGCGCACCCAGGCGTCGTCGTTGCTGATTTCGACGACACGAATGTTCGGCACATCGAGGCGGGCGCGCGCGTTGTCGTATTGCGCAGCGGAAACAGCGACGGTTACCGGCTCGAAACGGGCGATGGCCTTGGCCACCGCGACGTGCGCGGTCTGCACCGGTTTGCCGCCCAGGCGCCAGTTGTCCGGACGCTCCGGCCATACCATCCAGGTCTGGGTCTGCGCGGCCCATTCGGCGGGCATGTAGAAGCCATCGGCGCGTGGCGTGCTGTTGAGTGTGGTCATTGCAATCAAGACTCCAGTGAACCGTCGAGGGTTTTCAATGCGCCATACAGGTTGGGACGACGGTCACGGAAGGAGCCCCAGGCGCTGCGGATGTGTTCAAGTTCATCGAGGTCGAAGCTGTGTACCAGCACGCCCTCTTCGGTTTGATTGAGTTCTTCGACCTTTTCGCCAAACTGGTTGGCGATAAACGACGAGCCGTAGAACGTGATGTCGTAGCCGTCCTGCTCTTCGTTGCCGATGCGGTTGCTGGCGATCAAGGGCATCAGGTTAGCGCCCGCGTGGCCCTGTTGCACGCGTTGCCAGTGATCGCGCGAGCTGATGGTCTTGTCGTGGGGCTCGCTGCCGATGGCTGTCGGGTAGAGCAGAATCTCCGCGCCCTGCAACGCCATGCTGCGTGCGCACTCCGGAAACCACTGATCCCAGCAGATGCCGACGCCGATTTTCGCGTAGCGCGTGTTCCAGACCTTGAAGCCCGTGTCGCCAGGGTTGAAATAGTACTTCTCGTGGTAGCCAGGGCCGTCTGGAATATGGCTCTTGCGATACACACCCAGATTGCTGCCATCGGCGTCGATGATTGCGATGCTGTTGAAGCGCGCGCGGCCGGCCAATTCGTAAAAGCTGATCGGCAGCACCACTTGCAGCTCTTTGGCGATTTTCTGGAAGTGAGAAATCGCAACGTTGCTTTCGGTTGGCGTGGCCAACTGCAGATAGTCAGGGTTCGGCTTCTGGCAGAAGTAAGGCGCTTCGAACAGCTCCTGAATCAGGATGATCTGCGCGCCCTTGGCAGCGGCTTCTCGAACCAGCCTTTCAGCGGTCTCGATATTGGCCTCCAGATCCCACGAACAGGCCATTTGGGTAGCGGCGACGGTAACGATGCGACTCATGGAAATCCTCCGACGGCAGATGCGAAAGGCGTTTCACCCTGACAGGCGAGCGCTGACAATCTGGCCGTCTTTATAGCCGATAAGAATCGGCTTTAGAAGCGCAAAGTAAGAGCCATGTCGTTTTTAGTCGTTTTATTACCGATATTAATCTGCATGTATTCTCGTTCTGGCAGTCCGGCTTGTCGGCGGGAGCGATCCCAAGAGTGCCACCGCCGGCAAGCCGGACTGCTACAGAGAGGGTTCGCCAGGCACTAAAGCCCTAGCCCTCCAGCTCGCTCAACACCTTGGAGACGTTATCGACAAAGAAGTCGACGCTGCGGCGGGTCGTAACCATCGGCGGCTTGATCTTGAGGATGTTCAGGTAATCCCCGGTTGGCTGCATGAAGATGCCCAGTTCACGCAGACGGTCGCACAGGTAGGTGGTTTCCTCGGTGGCCGGCTCCAGGGTTTCGCGATTGCGCACCAGTTCCAGACCCAGGTAGAAGCCCGAACCATGGGCGGCGCCCACCAGCGGATGTTTATCGATCAGCGCCAGCAGCCGCTCCTTGAAGTAGCCGCCGACCATTTGGGCGTTTTCCCACAGGCGTTCTTCTTCCATCACATCCAGCACTGCCATGCCGATACGGCAGCTCACCGGGCTGCCGCCTGACGAGGAGAAGAAATAACCCTCGGCTTCCAGCGCCTCCGCAATCTCGCGACGAGTGATCACCGCACCAAGCGGATGACCATTACCCATGCCCTTGGCCATGGTGATGATGTCCGGGATCACGCCCTGCTCTTCAAACCCCCAGAAATAGTGCCCCAGGCGTCCGTAACCCACCTGAACCTCATCAGCGATGCACACCCCGCCGTGGGCGCGGACCTTTTGATAGACCTGTTGCAGATAACCCGGTGGCAGGGATATTCCGCCCGCGTTGCCATACACCGGCTCGCAGATAAACCCTGCCAGTTGCCGACCTTCTTCGGCGAGCCGCGCCAAATGAGCATCGACACTTTTCAGATAAAAAGGCGTGCTGTCGGCGCCACGGGCCTCGCCTCGATAGGTATTTGGTGCCACCACCGGATGCACCCACTCCGGACGCGTGCTCAGCGCTTGCGGGTTATCGGCAATAGAGGTCGAGATGGCGTCGGTGGCCACTGACCAGCCGTGGTAGGCCTCCAGCACGCTCAAGACCTCGCGTCCGCCGCTATAGGCCCACGCCAGACGGATCGCCAGATCGTTGGCTTCGGTGCCGCTGTTCACCAGAAACACCCGATCCATGCCTTGCGGCGCAAGCTTGAGCAGCCGCTCGGAGAACTCAGCAATGGCGGCGTAATGAAAGCGCGAGTTGGTATTGAGCAATGACCATTGTTTTGCCGCCACTCGTGCCATGCGCGGATGCCCATGCCCCAGTACCGCGACATTGTTGAGCATGTCCAGATACGAACGGCCCTGCATGTCGATCAGATGGTTGCGCCAACCGCGTTCGATCTGCGGCGGCGCCTGGTAATAGTGCTTCTGCGAACGGGCGAAGCTGGCGGCACGGCGGGCCAGCAGGTCGGCTGGGTCCTCAAGCGGCGGCGCATCGCAGTCAAAACCCAGCAACGGCTTGGGCGAAGGGCATATTGCACTCCACGCTAAAGCTCGCGAAGGGGTTGTGAACAATGGCGGGCTGACATCCGGCTCCGAACACAGCTGGACGATCAGTGAGCCACCGCCCTGCCCGATCACGTCGCCTGCACCAAACTCGACGCCGGAACCAAAATCCGAACGCACACCCCACACACGCAGGTTCGATCCGGCGCCAACCAGCATCAAGGCGCCATCGGCGGTATGACGCAGGGTGCCGTGAAATGGCGCGTGAACCGCAGTGCCGTGAGGGATCAGTAGCTCGACATGCAGCGCGAAGGTTTCGGGCTCACGGGCGCTATCAGGCAAAGTTCTCGACAAGCGATATTCGCCGTATCGGCTCGCAGCCAGACCGTGAACGTAGGCAGCCTCTTGGAGCAGTTGCTCATCGATCCCACTTTGTTCCCAGTTCCCGGCCTCGAAATGCTCGCTGAGCACACTTAGATCAACCATTGTGAAACGCTGCCCACCCAGGCTCGGCAGCAAAGGGGAGAATTCAGTCGCGCTGTCGTCCTGGTTCAGCATGCCAACGCAGGCGAGTATCGCAGCCTCCATCAGCGCCATCGGGACGGAGGTCGCCACGTCGAAAATATTCCATTCGCTGGCGAGATTGGCCTGGATGTAGGTGTTGTCCGGTTCGATGCTCGCCTGTTGTTCGCTACTGAGCACCAACACTGCCGAGCGCGCGACGATCAGTGGCCAGAGCGCCTGCAACTCTTGCGGCTGCAACGGGTTGATCCTGTGATAGGCACGAATTGCAGGCAGGATGTACAGCGGGTCGCCCTCGGCGTGGTGCAGCAACGCGGCGCAGGTGACCGACAGGTCGGCAATCCGCCAGGTGCGCACCAGATCGCCGAAGTCGATCAGCCCCTGCAATTGCCACATGTGCTGGGCATCGCGATCCCAGACCACGTTGTATTCGGTGATGTCCATGTGAATCGCCTGCACCGGTAACTCGGCGATCAAAGGCAAAAGGCGCGCGTGGGCTTGCTGCGCCGCCTCCTCGATACAGTCGCGCTCTTCGGCGTTTTCGATAACCGGCAGCAGATGCTTGATCAGCGCACTGGCGTGGCGTGGGTCCCATTGCAAAATACGCTCGAGACCGGGGTGTTCGAAATCAGCAAGCGCCACATCGACTCGGGCACAGAGCTCGGCTATCCCGGTCATCACTTGGCGACTCAAATGTTCCACATGCGCGAGCGACTGGCCGTCGATGAACTCCAGCAGGCGCAAGTGCACTGCATGACCGCCGAGGTTTAATGACAACAGGTCCTGACCGTCCATGGCAGGGGTGACAGCCGGCACTCGTACATCTGAATGTTCACCCAGATGGCGCAGCGCTGCGTGCTGGGCGGCCAATTCAACGGTCGAGTAGTCGCCATGGCAGATCTTCAACACGAAACGCCGGCCATCGCCTGTGTCGAGCAGGAAGTTGCGATCCTGATGACTGCCCAACTCCTTGAGCGCGCCGGCTAGCCCGTAATACGTCGCCAGCAACTCGGCAGCCTGGTCATTGGTGACTTCCGGACAAGGCAGACTGGATCGTCGAATCAGAGTGGCGAGCGGCATTTGCAGGGCCCCGAAGGCAAGGATGGACGAACAATATCGCCAGTTGCCCGCAAGATTGGCAACTCTCAAAGCGCATGACGTAAAGAAATCGTTTGGAGGATCGATAGATAGCCTGGTCGTTACACGAATGAAACACTCGCGGCGGTTTTATGACGCTATCGATGACTGGCAATCAATTAATTTCATGGCCTCTGGGCGGATTGCGCCTTGCGCCTGTCATCGTAGGCCCACAAGCTATGCTTCGTTATCTTGACGTCCATCCAGGGAAGAAGGTTTAGCCATGCGAATACTTGTCACCGGTGGCGCCGGTTTTATCGGTTCTGCACTGATCCGCCATTTGATCAACAACACCGACCATGACGTACTGAATTTCGACAAACTGACGTACGCAGGCAACCTCCAATCGCTGCAGAGCATCGTCACCAATACTCGCTACGAATTCGTGCAACAGGACATCGTCGATCAGGCCGCTGTCAGCAAGGTGCTCGCCCGCTTCAAGCCGGAGGCGATCATGCACCTGGCAGCCGAGTCCCACGTCGACCGGTCAATCGATGGCCCGGGTGAATTCATCCAGACCAACATCGTCGGGACCTACAGCCTGCTGGAGGCCACTCGCGAGTACTGGTTGACCTTGCCAGACGCCGAGCGTGCATCCTTCCGCTTCCATCACATTTCCACCGACGAAGTGTATGGCGACCTGCATGGCGTGGATGACCTGTTCACCGAAACCACACCATACGCTCCAAGCTCGCCGTACTCAGCCAGCAAGGCAGCGTCCGATCACCTGGTTCGTGCCTGGCACCGCACTTATGGCCTGCCGGTGGTGGTGACCAACTGCTCGAACAACTACGGGCCGTTCCACTTCCCGGAGAAACTCATTCCACTGGTAATCCTCAATGCGCTGGCGGGCAAACCGCTGCCTGTGTACGGCAATGGCCTGCAGGTGCGTGACTGGCTGTTCGTCGAGGACCACGCCCGGGCATTGCTCAAGGTCGTCACCGAGGGCAAGGTCGGCGAGACCTACAACATCGGCGGCCACAACGAGCAGAAGAACATCGACGTCGTGCGCGGCATCTGCGCGCTGCTTGATGAGTTGGCGCCGGAGCAACGCAAGGGCGTGGCCAATTACGCCGACTTGATCACTTACGTGACCGATCGTCCTGGCCACGACATGCGCTACGCCATCGACGCCAGCAAGATCGAGCACGACCTTGGCTGGACGCCGGAAGAAACATTCGAATCAGGACTGCGCAAAACCGTGCAGTGGTATCTGGACAATCTGGAGTGGTGCCGCAACGTGCAGGACGGCAGCTACCAGGGCGAACGCTTGGGCACCAATGTGAAGGACCTGATCGCATGACCAAAGGAATCGTATTGGCAGGGGGTTCAGGCACGCGCCTGCACCCAATCACTCTCGGCGTCTCCAAGCAACTGTTGCCGATCTATGACAAACCGATGATCTACTACCCGATTTCGGTGCTGATGCTGGCGGGTATCAAGGACATTCTGGTCATTTCCACGCCACTGGACTTGCCGCAATATCGCGCGCTGCTGGGCGACGGGAGCCAGTTTGGCGTGCATTTCCACTATGCCGAACAGCCAAAACCAGATGGCCTGGCTCAGGCGTTTCTGATCGGGGAAGAATTCATCGGCAATGACTCGGTCTGCCTGATTCTGGGCGACAACATTTTCCACGGTCAGCATTTCAGCGATCAGCTCAAACGCGCGGCCGACCATGAAACCGGCGCAACCGTCTTCGGTTACTGGGTAAAGGATCCGGAGCGGTTCGGCGTGGTGGACTTCGACGAAAACGGCCATGCGCTGTCCATCGAAGAAAAACCCAAGACACCGAAATCCAGCTACGCGGTGACCGGTCTGTATTTTTACGATAATTCAGTGGTCCAGATCGCCAAGGACGTCAAACCGTCACCACGCGGCGAACTCGAGATCACCGACGTCAACAACGCCTACCTCAAAAACGGTGCGCTGCGGGTCGAGCGCTTCGGACGCGGTTTCGCATGGCTGGACACCGGCACCCATGACAGCCTGCTGGACGCCTCGCAGTACGTGCAGACCATCGAGCACCGTCAAGGTCTGAAGGTCGCCTGCCTGGAGGAAATCGCGTTCCAGAACGGCTGGATCGATCGCGCTTACTTGCTGAAACGGGCTGACTATTTCGGCAAGACCGGCTACGGTCAGTACCTGTTCAAAGTCGCAGGGGAAAGCCAGTGAAAGTTTCAGAGAGCGAATTGCCTGAAGTCCTCATCATCGAGCCAAAGGTGTTTGGCGATGAGCGTGGGTTCTTTTACGAAAGCTTCAATGCCAAGGCTTTCAGCGAAGAAACAGGGGTCACTGCGCAGTTTGTGCAGGACAACCATTCGCGCTCGCAAAAAGGGGTGCTGCGCGGTCTGCATTACCAGATCGAAAACCCACAGGGCAAGCTGGTGCGGGTCACGGCTGGCAAGGTGATGGACATCGCTGTCGACATTCGTCGCAGCTCTCCACACTTCGGCAAATGGTTCGGGCTTGAGCTGTCGGCGGAAAACGCCAGACAGCTATGGATCCCGCCAGGCTTCGCTCATGGATTTGTCGTGCTCAGCGACTATGCCGAGTTCCTGTACAAGACCACCGACTATTACACACCGTCTGCCGAGCGCTGCATTCGCTGGGACGACCCGGACCTGGCCATCGACTGGGGCCTGAGCGAACCACCCACACTGTCGGCCAAAGATCAGGTCGGCAAGAGCCTGAAAGAGGCGGACCTGTTCCCATGAGTGCGCCGCTGCGGATATTGATCAGCGGGCAACACGGCCAGGTTTCGCAGGCATTGCAGACATCCTTGCAAGATCTCGGAGAGCTGATCGTGTTGGGCCGCGACCGGCTTGATCTGAGTCAGCCAGAATCCATTCGTGACGTGGTGCGCGTGATCAAACCCGATCTGATCATCAACGCAGCCGCGCATACGGCTGTGGATCAGGCCGAGAGCGAGCCCGAGCTGGCGTTTGCGATCAACGCAACCTCTCCCGGCGTGTTTGCAGAAGAGGCCGCAGCACTGGGCATCCCGTTCATCCACTACTCCACCGACTACGTGTTCGATGGCAGCAAGGATGGCCTGTGGGATGAAACTGATACGCCGAATCCGCTCGGGGTTTATGGCAGCAGCAAACTGGCGGGCGAACAGGCGATCGAAAAAGCCGGTGGGCAGTATCTGATTCTGCGCACTAGCTGGGTGTATTCCCTGACGGGTCGTAATTTTCTCCTGACCATGCAACGCCTGCTGCAAGAGCGCGAGAAGCTGACGATTGTTGGTGATCAGATCGGCGCGCCAACGTGGGCAGGTACCATCGCGCAGAGTACCCGTGAGTTGATCCAACGCTGGCGTGACGGCAAGCCGGGGGCGTGGGGCGTTTATCACCTGACTGCCAGCGGCGAGACGTCGTGGTTCGGTTTTGCAGAAGCAATTGGTAAGGAACTGATCAAAGCCGGCAAGCCGTGCGCGACGCTTGAGCCCATCCCGTCCAGCGCCTACCCAACCCCGGCCAAGCGCCCTCTCAACTCACGTCTGGACTGCAGCCGCCTGCATCGTGAATGGGGCGTAAGCCAGCCAGGCTGGCATGACGCAATGCTGGAGTGCTTAGCGCAGCAGCCGTAGGCATAATGCGGCGTACATCCGATATCAAACCGGCGTACGCCTACGATGACCAGCTCTCTCCCACGCCGCCCACGCTGGCGCAGTCTTGCCCTGCTGGCGCTGATACTCGCGCCGTTGCTCTGGCCGCTCGAGCGGCTGGCCGAGCACTATTACCGCAGCGAGCTGTTGAGCCAGAACCGCCAGACCCTCGACCTCTACGTCGCCAACCTGCTCGGCACCTTGCACCGCTACGAAGTCCTGCCGCAGATCCTTGGCGACCTCCCGGGGCTGCGCACCATGCTGGCCAACCCTCAGGATCAGCAGGTCCAGGCCCAGGCCAATCAACTGTTGATGAATACCGCCCGGCAAACCGGCGCCGAAGTCATCTACCTGATGGCTCCCAACGGCGACACGCTGGCGGCGTCCAACTGGGACAAACAGGACAGTTTCGTCGGCCGCAACTTCGCCTTTCGGCCCTATTTCAGCAACGCCATGGCAGGCAAGCTGGGGCGGTTCTTCGGGCTGGGGACCACCTCGGCCAAGCGTGGGTATTTTTTTGCAGCTGCCGTGCGCGACGGCAATACAGTTATTGGCGTGCTGGTGGTCAAGGTCGATCTGGACCTGACCGAAACCCTCTGGGGCAAGACGCCGGAACAGCTGCTGGTCACCGACCACAACGGCGTGGTGATTCTGACCTCCAATCCCAACTGGCGCTTCCGGGCCACCCGCCCGCTGAGCGAGGAAGAGAAACAGGCCATTGTTGCCATTCAGCCTTATCCGACCCGCGATCCGCGCCCTTTGCAGCTGGATGAAAACGGCTGGTTGACGCAGACCCAGCAAATCGATGAAACCGGCTGGAGCGTGAATATCCTGGCGCCCAAGGTGCTGGTCTCGCGTCCGGTCCGTACGGTGGTGGCGATTGGCGGCGCTGCGTTGCTGGTGCTGATGTTGCTGCTGGGAATCATGATGCAGCGCCGCCGTCATTATCTGGATCGCATCAATTTCGAAGGCAAGGCTCGACGCGAGCTGGAAGTCCGGGTCGTCGAGCGCACGGCTGATCTGGAAGGCTTGAACCGGCGCCTGCGTCAGGAAGTGCTGGAACGCGAGCACGCCCAGCAGGAGCTGTTCCGCGCTCAGGATGAGCTGGTGCAAGCGGGCAAACTTTCCGCGCTAGGCACCATGTCGGCCAGCATCAGCCATGAACTGAATCAGCCCCTGGCGGCGATTCGCAGTTATGCGGAAAACGCCGAAGTGCTGCTCGACCATCAACGCATCGATGACGCGCGCGGCAACCTCAAGCTGATCAGCGAGCTGACCGGGCGCATGGCCTCGATCATCGCGCATCTTCGCGCGTTCGCTCGCCGTGATCGACATGCGCCGGAAAGCGTCGCCTTGCAACCGGCGCTGGACGATGCGCTGGCGTTGCTTGCCAAACGTCGTCGCGCCATGGACGTCGAGCTGATTCGTGACCTCCCGGCGGCGACGTTGTGGGTGCAGGCCGGCGAAACCCGTCTGCGCCAGGTGTTGGGCAACCTGCTGGCGAACGCGCTGGACGCGCTGACCGAAAAAGGCCCACCGCGCAAACTGTGGATAAGTGCCGAGCACAATGCCGAAGGCGTCAACCTGTTCATTCGCGACAATGGCCCCGGCTTTTCCCGCGAGGCGTTGGAGCATGCGCGCGAACCTTTCTTTACCACCAAGACCCGGACCCAGGGCCTCGGGCTGGGCCTTGCGATCTGCGATACCCTGATGCGCGCGCTGGGCGGCGAACTGCTGTTCGCCAATCATCCCGACGGCGGCGCGCTGCTGACGTTGCGCATGCGCACCGGGGCTTCGGGAGTCAGTCTTCAACCGCCAGAGGATCTATCTGCATGACCACGGACACCGCCATCGACAGCAGGATTCAGGTTGTGCTGATCGACGACGACCCACACCTGCGTCAGGCCCTGAGCCAGACGCTGGATCTGGCCGGTCTGAAAATCCTGCCGCTGAGCGATGCCCAAGGCCTGCAAGCGCGCATCGAGCGTGACTGGCCGGGGGTGATTGTCAGTGATATCCGCATGCCGGGCATCGACGGCCTTGAGCTGCTGAACCAACTTCATGCGCAGGACCCTGAGCTTCCCGTGCTGCTCATCACCGGCCACGGCGACGTCCCGTTGGCTGTGCAGGCAATGCGCGCCGGTGCTTATGACTTTCTGGAAAAACCCTTCGCCAGCGATGCCCTGCTCGACAGCGTGCGTCGGGCGCTGGCGTTGCGGCGCTTGGTGCTGGACAACCGAAGCCTGCGTCTGGAACTGGCCGACCGCCAACAACTGAGCACCCGATTGGTCGGGCTTTCAGCGCCTATCCAGCGCCTGCGCGATCAGATTGGCGCGCTTGCCGCCACAAAAGCTGACGTGTTGATTCTTGGCGAAACCGGCGCGGGCAAGGAAGTGGTCGCGCGCGCGTTGCATGATCTGTCCAACCGCCGGGCCGGGCCCTTTGTGGCAATCAACGCCGGGGCTCTGGCCGAGTCGGTGGTGGAAAGCGAGCTGTTCGGCCACGAACCCGGGGCGTTTACCGGTGCGCAGAAGCGTCGCATCGGCAAGTTTGAATTCGCCAATGGCGGCACGCTGTTTCTCGATGAAATCGAGAGCATGAGCATGGACGTGCAGGTCAAATTGCTGCGGCTTTTGCAGGAGCGGGTCGTTGAGCGCTTGGGGGGCAATCAGCAGATCAAGCTGGATATTCGGGTCATCGCGGCGACCAAGGAGGACCTGCGTCAGGCCGCCGATCAAGGCCGCTTCCGCGCCGACTTGTATTACCGCCTGAACGTTGCGCCGCTGCGGATTCCACCCCTGCGTGAGCGTGGCGAGGATGCGCTGGTGCTGTTCCAGCATTTCGCCGACGCTGCCAGCCTGCGTCACGGCCTGCCACGGCACGAACTGCAGCCGGGTCATCGGGCAGTGCTGCTTCGTCACAGCTGGCCGGGCAATGTGCGCGAATTGCAGAATGCCGCCGAACGTTTCGCGCTCGGGCTTGAGCTCGAACTTGAAGGAGCGTCTCAACAGGACATGCCGTCCGCAACTGGTGGGCTTAGTGAGCAGGTCGAGGCCTTCGAACGCGCGCTGATCGCAGCCGAGCTCACTCGACCTCATGGTTCCGTGCGCAGCCTCGCGGAAGCCCTCGGCGTGCCGCGCAAAACCCTGCACGACAAACTGCGTAAACATGGCTTGAATTTCAGCGGTGGTGGTTCCGATGACAACGAGTGACCCAACGTCCCGGCTCCTGGAAGAGGTTCTGCATCAGGACATCCCGCTCACTCGTGACATGGGCGTGAAAGTCATCAGTTGGCAAAACCACTCGCTGCGCCTGCACTTGCCGCTTGAGCCAAACATCAACCACAAGAGCACGCTGTTCGGCGGCAGTCTGTATTGCGGTGCGGTGTTGGCAGGATGGGGCTGGCTGTATCTGCGGCTCAAAGAAGCCGGCATCGACGACGGGCACATCGTGATTCAGGAAGGGCAGATCAGCTATCCACTGCCGGTCAAAACTGACGGCGTAGCGATCTGCGATGCGCCGGATGACGCAACCTGGGAGCGATTCGTGAAAATGTACCAGCGTCGCGGGCGGGCAAGGTTGTCACTGGCAACCCGAATTGTCGCCGAGGGTTCGGACGAGTCAGCGGTGGAGTTCGTGGGGCAGTACGTGCTGCATCGCTGAGGCCCTCCCCGCTTTCATTACGACACATGACAATGTGAGAGGGAGCTTGCTGGCGAATGCAGTATCCCAGTCACTATTGCAGTGACTGTTACAAAAATTCGCGAGCAAGCTCCCTCCCACAGGTTTAGTGCTGGTCTGAAATACAGGGTCGGATTTCAGCCCTTCGCCAACTCCAGCAACGCCCCGCGCCACTTGGCCTCACCAGGCAACGCCAGGAAGAATGCGTTGAGCAGCGATTCGCGAGCAGGATAATCGAACGTCTCCCCGGCCAGATTCAACACCACGCCACCCGCGCCCTCCAGCACGCCTTGAGCGGCCGCTGTGTCCCACTGCGAGGTAGGCGCAAGACGCGGATAGCAATCCGCAGCGCCTTCGGCCAACAGGCAGAATTTCAGCGAGCTGCCGATATTGGTCAATTGCAGCTTGCCTACCGCCGCAGACAATCCGGCCAGCAGCTTTTCCTGTTCCGGGCTTGAATGACGGCGGCTGGCAACCACAGTGAACGACTCGCCAACGCCCGGCTGATTACGGACCTTGATCGGCGTGAGGTGCGCGGTATCGTCGCTGCGCCAGGCACCCAATCCGGCGCCCCCGAAATAACAGCGGTTATTGGTCGGCATCGACACCACACCGAATACCACGCGACCGTTCTCGATCAGCGCAACGTTGACAGTGAACTCCTCGCTGCCGGAAATGAACTCCTTGGTGCCATCCAGCGGATCGACCAGCCACCAGCGCTGCCATTGACTGCGCTCGCTCAGCGGAATGTTTGCGTCTTCTTCCGACAGGATGTGAATGCTCGGATCCAGCGCTTTCAATCCTGCGACCAGCAATTCATGGGCGGCGATGTCGGCGGCAGTGACAGGCGAATCATCGGACTTGGCCGTTACCTCCACGCCCGAGCGCCAGAACGGCAGGATGACTTCTCCGGCGCTGCGACAAAGCTCGATGACAGGCACCAGCAACGGATGAGGCAGATCGGCAAAAGCTTGGTTCATGGCTGAAAGGTTCCACGCTGGGTCAGCAGGTCACGCGCCAGGTAAAGCGCCGCCAAGGCACGACCTTCAGAAAATTGCGGGTGCTGCACAAGGCTGGCGAGTTCTCGCAGGTTGATCTTGTCAACGCGCATCGGCTCGGGCTCGTCGCCCGCAAGGCGCTCTTCATACAGGTCGGTGGCCAACACCACCTGAATCTTCTGGCTCATGTAGCCTGGCGACAACGACAGCTCGGTGAGATGCTCCAGTTGCCGCGCGCCGAAGCCTGCTTCTTCCTTGAGCTCACGATTGGCGGCAGCGAGTACATCTTCGCCAGGCTCGACCAAGCCTTTGGGCAATGACAGTTCGTATTCGTCGGTACCGCCGCAATACTCTTCGATCAGTACCGCATGCTCGGCGTCGAGCATCGCCACGATCATGACAGCGCCATAACCATTGCCGCGCCCGACCAAGCGCTCGTAAACGCGTTCGACGCCATTGGAAAAGCGCAGTTGCACTTCTTCAACGCGGAACAGACGGCTGCTCGCTACGATTTCGCGGGCGAGGACAGTGGGTTTCTGGCGCATGACGGAGCTCCTTGGCGTAGACGGGGTACTATACCGTGGCTTTCCCGAATGTCTTTGCCAGAACCACTGCGACTTATTCACAGCCGAGAGACCTGTATGCCTTCTTTGCCCTGGCGCGATATCGACACCGTCCTGCTGGATATGGACGGAACACTGCTGGACCTGCACTTCGACAATCACTTCTGGCTGGAGCATCTGCCTCAGCGCTATGCCGAAGTGCATGGTGTCAGTCGCGCCATGGCCGAAATGGAGCTCATGCCGCTGTTCGAAAAGAACGCGGGCACACTGAACTGGTACTGCACAGATTTCTGGAGCGCAGAACTGAAGCTCTCGGTTAAAGAGCTGAAAGTCGAGATCGCCCACCTGATTGCCCTGCGGCCTGATGCCGAGACCTTTCTGGCAGCCATCAGACAGGCCGGAAAGCGGGTGATCATGATCACCAACGCCCACCGCGATTCACTGTCACTGAAGATGGAGCGCTTTGAGCTGGCTCCGTATTTCGAGCGGCTGATCAGCTCCCATGACTACGGATTCCCCAAGGAAAACCCGCAATTCTGGGACGCGCTGCACGCCGATATCGGTTTCGACCCTACGCGCAGCCTGTTCATCGACGACACCCTGCCGATCCTGCGCAGCGCCGGACGGTATGGCGTCAAGCACCTGCTCGCGGTGCGGGAGCCGGACAGCAAAAAGGGACCGAAGGACACGCAAGAGTTTGCGGCGGTTGAGGATTATCGGCAGCTGATCGAGGGGTTATAGGCGGCGGTGCAACACCTGTAGCCGCTCGGCTTGCTGGCGGTGGCGTCTTTGAATTCGCCACCGCCAGCAAGCCGGACTGCTACAGGGAATGGGTTTATTCGGGAATGCGCAAAACCTGCCCTGGGTAGATCTTGTTCACATCCTTGAGCATCGGTTTGTTCGCTTCAAATATCTTCTGATACTTGTTGGGGTCGCCATATACGCGCCTCGAAATGGCGCTCAGGGTATCGCCCTTCTCGACCGTGACAAATCTCGCCGCAGCAACGGGCGGCCCGCTGACAGTAATCTGATCGTCGACACTGCCTACTCCTGCGATATTCCCTGCAGCCAGAATGATCTTTTCCTTTTCTTCCTGACTGGCAACCTCACCCGTCAGCGTGACTTTGTCCCCCTCCACCGTTGCGGTGATGTTCGGGTTACCCAGACCAACCTCTGAAATATGTTTCTTCAGGACTTCGTCAGCATTGGCGTTCCCTGGGGTCAGCGCATCGAGGATCTTTTCTCCGGCTTCCTTCAGAAAACTGAAAATGCTCATAACTCGTTCTCCCTGCGTTTTTTTGTGATATCCGAATCTCAACCATAGCCGCTACCTGCACGCTGCTTGGCCGATCCGACCAATGACCCCATCGGCAATCAACACCCCATGCGACATCCTGCCGCGCTAGAATCGGCCAGCCAGCCCTGTGCCTTGCGGAGTGACAATGGATATCAAACAGCTGAAATTCCTGATCGCCCTCGACGAAACCCGTCACTTCGGGCAGGCGGCTGCACGTTGCCATATCACCCAGCCAACCCTCTCGATGCGCCTGCGCAGCCTCGAAGAGGAGCTGGATTTGCCGCTGGTGAACCGTGGTCAGCGCTTCGAAGGTTTTACCGCGCCCGGCGAGCGGGTACTGGCGTGGGCGCGCACGGTGTTGGCCGCTTATGACGGTTTGCAGGCCGAAGCCGCTGCCTGTCGCGGGCACCTGGTCGGTACATTGCGATTGGGTGTAGTGCCACTCTCCAACTTTGATGCATTGCCCCTGTTGCAACGCCTGCACCAGGTCCACCCGAACATGCGCTTCGAATTATCGTCACTCAGTTCCGAGCAGATCCTCGATCAACTCGCCAGCAATCGTCTTGATCTGGGCGTGTCCTATCTGGAGCGTCTGGATACCGATCGCTTTGACTCCATGGAACTGGCCGAAACCCGCATGGGCCTGATGTACGATCAGCGCCATTTCAGTTTTGGCGAGGAGCCGCTGAGCTGGGAAAGCCTGATCGAACTGCCACTGGGCATGCTCACCAGCGGCATGCACTTTCGTCAGTCCATCGACCACAACTTTCACAGCCGTGGCCTGCAACCCCAGCCGCTGATTCAAACCGACGCGGTGCATCAATTGCTGCAAGCGGTTCATGGCGGATTCTGCTGCGCGATCATGCCGCTGGATGGAGGGCTGGAGACCCTGACCGAACACCTGCGCCTGCAACCCATCGAACACGCCCAGACCCTGGCCCGTCTGGGCCTGATCATGCGTCGCGCGGCGCCGCGTTCGGCACTGGCTGAGGCCTGCTTCGCCCTCTATCAGAATATGATCGCGCCATCTTGATCGACGTCATCTATCAAGACATCAGTACTAGCAATTAGACGTTATCCGACCGGAGGCCTAGGCTAACAAGCCTGAATACTCTGCCGGTAATTCCCGATGCATCCCAAGCACACGGAGAGCACGGCGCCCGCAAAACAACTGCCCGCGCCTGCCGCAAGCCAGTCTTACAGCTACTCGAATCTCGAGCACTACACCTGCGAGCCCAATGTTCTTGCTGAAGAGGTGGCGCTGGCCATTGCCTATAACGGCATCAGCCAGGCGGTGATGCTGGTGACGCCTACCGACCTCGAAGACTTCATCGTAGGGTTCAGCATCGGCAGCGGCATCATCGAATCCCCAGACGAAATCTACGACATCAAGCTTGGTGGCTGCGGCTCGGCTCAAACAGCCGAAGTGGAAATCGCCAGTCGCGCTTTCTGGAACCTCAAGACTCAGCGTCGACAACTGGCGGGCACCAGCGGCTGCGGGCTGTGCGGCGTGGAAGCGGTCGAACAGGCGCTGCCAGAGCTGAAGGTGCTGCCCGGTGCTGCGCTGCCCCCGGCGCATTGGCTCGAAGGGCTGCGCGAACGTCTGGACGATTTTCAGCCCCTGGGCCAGCACTGCGGTGCGGTCCATGCAGCAATGTTCATGAATGACAAGGGCGAATTGTTGATGGGCCGCGAAGACATCGGTCGTCACAACGCGCTCGACAAACTGATCGGTGCGCTGATTCGCCAGAACATCCCGACCGAAGGCGGCCTGGCGATCGTCACCAGCCGCTGCAGCCTCGAACTGATTCAAAAAGTCCTGCGGGCCGGCATTCAAACCCTGGTCAGCCTGTCCTCGCCCACGGGCCTGGCGCTGCAGTGGGCACGCCGTCACAACCTCAACCTCATTCATCTGCCAAAACACAGTGCGCCGCGGGTTTACAGCCCTGCCTTGGAGAACAAAGCGTGAGCATGCACAAACAAGCCGACAAGACCCCAGTTCCACGCTACAAGCCCTACAAAGGCCCGGCCGGTGGATGGGGCGCGCTGATCAGCGTTACCCAAGCCTGGTTGACCAGCGACAACGCGCTGAAAAACCTGCGCATGATGCTCAAGACCAACCAGAACGGCGGCTTTGACTGCCCGGGCTGCGCCTGGGGCGATTCGCCCGAAAGCGGCATGGTCAAGTTCTGCGAAAACGGCGCCAAGGCGGTCAACTGGGAGGCCACCAAGCGCCGCGTCGATCCGTCTTTTTTTGCCCGCTACAGCGTCAGCTCGCTGCTGGAACAAAGTGACTACTGGCTGGAATACCAGGGTCGTCTGACCGAGCCGATGGTCTACGACGCCGAGTCCGATCGTTACAAGCCGATCGCCTGGGACGATGCATTCGCCCTGATCGCCAGACACCTGAACAACCTGCCAAGCCCGAACATGGCCGAGTTCTATACCTCGGGTCGGGCCAGCAACGAAGCGGCGTATCTCTATCAGCTGTTCGTCCGCGCCTACGGCACCAACAACTTCCCCGACTGCTCGAACATGTGCCACGAAGCCAGTGGCGTCGCGCTGTCGCAGAGCGTGGGCGTCGGCAAGGGCACCGTGACCTTCGACGATTTCGAACACGCCGACGCCATTTTCGTACTGGGTCAGAACCCGGGCACCAACCACCCTCGCATGCTCGAACCACTGCGCGAAGCCGTTCAACGCGGTGCTCAGGTGGTCTGCGTCAATCCGCTGAAAGAGCGCGGCCTGGAACGCTTCCAGCATCCGCAACATCCTCTGGAAATGCTCAGCAACGGGTCCGAGCCGACCAACACTGCGTATTTCCGCCCTTCGCTGGGCGGCGACATGGCGCTGCTGCGCGGCATGGCCAAGTTCCTGCTGCAATGGGAGCGCGAAGCGCAGGCCAACAACGAACCTTCGGTGTTCGATCATGCGTTTCTCAACGAACACACCCACGGCGTGCTGGACTACCTGGCAGCGGTCGATGACACCAGCTGGGATTTCATCGTCGAGCAATCGGGCTTGCCACTGAGCGATATCGAGCGCTCTGCGCGCATGTACGTCAAAGGCAAGAATGTGATCATGTGCTGGGCGATGGGCATCACTCAGCATCGTCACTCAGTGCCGACCATTCAGGAAGTCGCCAACCTGATGCTGCTGCGCGGCAACATCGGCAGGCCAGGCGCCGGCCTGTGCCCGGTTCGCGGCCACAGCAACGTGCAGGGCGACCGCACCATGGGCATCAACGAGCGCCCACCGGCGTTCTTCCTTGATGCCCTGGAAAAACGCTTTCAGTTCAAAGTGCCGCGCGACAACGGCCACAACGTGGTCGAAGCGATTCACGCGATGCTCGAAGGCCGCTCGAAAGTCTTCATCGGTCTGGGCGGCAACTTCGCGCAAGCGACGCCCGACAGCCCGCGCACCTTCGAAGCCCTGCGCAACTGCGACCTGACCGTGCAGATCAGCACCAAGCTCAACCGCAGCCATCTGACCCACGGCAAGGAAGCGCTGATCCTGCCGTGCTTCGGTCGTACCGACATTGATATCCAGGCCGATGGCCCGCAAGCCGTGACCGTGGAAGACTCATTCAGCATGGTTCACGCCTCCAACGGTCAGCTCAAGCCGCTGTCGCGCCACATGCGTTCGGAGCCTGCTATTCTGGCGGGCATCGCCAACGCAACGCTCGGCAAGCAACCTGTCGACTGGCTGTGGCTGGTGGAAGACTACAGCCGCATTCGCGACCTGATCGCCGATACCATTCCGTCGTTCAAGGATTTCAACGAGAAGATCAAGAATCCGGGCGGTTTCTATCTGGGTAACTCCGCAGGTTCACGCAAGTGGAACACGCCAAGTGCGCGCGCCAACTTCAAGTCGAACCAGTTACCGAACGATCTGGTCCACGAAAGCATTCGCGGGACAGGTATCGTGCCGGACCTGATCATGCAATCGATGCGCTCCCACGATCAGTACAACACCACTATCTATGGCCTGGACGACCGTTATCGCGGCGTGAAGGGCCAGCGTGACGTGATGTTCCTCAACGAAGCCGACATCATTCGTCTGGGCTTCGTACCGGGCCAGAAGGCCGATATCGTGTCGATCTGGGGCGACCACATCGAGCGTCGTGTCAAAGGCTTCACGCTGTTGCCGTTTGACATTCCCGCAGGCCAAGCGGCTGCTTACTACCCAGAGGTCAACCCGCTGGTGCCGCTGGAAAGCGTGGGAGACGGCAGCCACACACCGACCTCCAAGTTCGTGGCGATCAAACTGGAACGGCATGTGGAGACGGCGCGGATCATTTGACTTCAGGCACCTGATGATCTTGTGGGTTTGATCCGCTCACGAGATCGCTGCAAATTCTGCGGGAGGGCATATTCACACCCATTCGCGCGAAACGCCCTACACGCCTGCCACTCATTCGCCCACAAAAAAGGCCCGAATCGCGTGATTCGGGCCTGTCTGAAGTAATCTAGGACTCAGCAAAACCCCTTAAGTTCCCGGCTAAAAACAATAAGTTAGCAATTTGTATACAAGTCGTGTTATTCGTCGGATTTCGATTGTGACATTTTCTTCATACTTGCAGGATCGCGTCGTCATCCCTACGAGCATCCATACATGAAGTATTCCTCGATTCTGTTGTTGTCCCTCTCCCTGGCCACCGGTTTCGCCTCTGCTGGCGACAACCTGACGGCTGGTGTGGGCGGCGCATTGGGTGGGGTACTGGGTTCGGCTGTTGGCCAGCAACTTGGCGGCAGCACCGGATCCGCGATTGGCGCAGGCCTTGGCGGCGCCGCTGGTGGCGCTGTTGGCGCAAACCGCCACAACCGCACTGAAGCCGCCATTGGCGGTGGTCTTGGCGCCGCAGGCGGTAACGTCATCGGCCGCAGTGTCGGCGGCAGCACAGGCAGCCTGATCGGCGCAGCAGCCGGCGGTGGCGCCGGTGGCGCGCTGGGCAACTACATGGGCGACCAGAGCCGTCATGACGATGACAACCGTCGAGGTTACCGTGGCGATCGTCGTGACTACCACCACGGTCGCGGCCACCGCCATCACGACAACGGCCGTCATCGCGGCTGGCGTCATCGCTGACAGTCAGCGCACTCGCTATAACCTTCACACACCGGCCGCCCTTACGCGGCCGGTTGTCGTTTCAGACCACCAATTGCTCCAACGCCTGACGCAACCGTGCAGGAATCGGCACCGGTTGATTCGACGCCCGATCCACGAACACATGCACGAATCTCCCCGCTGCACAGGCCTCCTCCTCGCCCGTCTTGAACACCGCCAGTTCATACTGCACCGAACTGTTGCCGAGCTTGCCGACCCGCAACCCGATCTCGATCAGGTCCGGATACGCAATTGACGCGAAGTAATCGCAGGATGAACTGACCACAAACCCAACTACGTCCCCATCGTGAATATCCAGCCCGCCACGCTCGATCAGATAGCTGTTCACGGCGCTGTCGAAGAAGCTGTAGTAGGTGACGTTGTTTACGTGCCCGTAAATGTCGTTGTCGTGCCAGCGCGTGGTGATGGGCTGGAAATGGCGGTAGTCGGAACGTTGTGGGGTCGGTTGGGGCATTCATTATTCCTCTGCTAACGATGAAACCGCTGGACCTGCTGTGTAAGCCAATCACGTACCCGGGCATATGGATAGTCTTCCAGCACCGCGAACCCGGGGGTATTTCTGGCTTTTAGCCTGGTAAACAACGGCACGCTGATCCCGCACAAAAACCGGGTCAGGCATTCGACGCTGGGGTCGTGGCCGCGCGCGTCCATATGCCTGGTGATGAACTCGCCACACAACCCGTCAAAATCCTGTTGTTCAAGCGGCGTGAGTTCCGCAGGTTCAGGCAAGTGCGCAACCTTGCCCGCACACACCGAGCAATGCCCGCAATGCTGCGGCGCCTGTTCATCGCCAAAATACTGCGACAGACGGTGGGCCAGACACTGATCGCTTGCGAAAAGATCAAGCATCGCGTGGATGCGCGCCACTTCGGTCGTCTCGTGATGAACGAAGTAATCGTGCAACTCTTCGCTCAAGGCGTCGGAGTCGAAATCAGTCACCAACAGACTGTAAACCTCGGTCATCTGCTTGCTTTCAAGCTCGATCCAGCCTTTCTCCTGAAAGAAGTCCAACGCCGTCACTACCCGCGCGCGGTCGGCCTGATATTGCTGATACATGGCGTCGAAATTAACCGTGGCCCACGTCCGTGCACGGCTTGAGGTCTCCACCAATGCTTGCACGAACTGCTGACGCTCCCCTTGAAAACGCTGCACCAGGTGCTCGGGTTCGATCAGGTACTTGAACCTGTATTCGGCGAAGTAGGAATAACGCGGTGCAATGATCCCGCGCAGCTCCAGCTGGACCAGCAACGTCTTGAGCGGCAACTGGCGAATGTTGCTCATGTCCGAAAGCGGCAGCAGCAGGAACTCCCACTGGCCGTCATTGCGAGCGTTGAGCAAATCCTCCAGTACCCTGCGGATCCCCTCGCGCTCAGGCGTGTCGCCGTACACGAAGTTCTCCAGCACATTGAGGCTGTCGCGATTGGCCAGCACCAGACATTGCGACTCCGCACCGTCACGCCCTGCCCGGCCGATTTCCTGACTGTAGTTCTCGATGGATTTGGGCAGGTCGAAATGCACCACGTTGCGAATGTCGCTCTTGTCGATGCCCATGCCGAAGGCGATGGTGGCGACGATGCAGTTCAGGCGCCCGTCCATGAACTGGCGCTGGATCGACTCGCGTTTGTCATGAGGCAAACCCGCGTGATAGGCCTGAGCGGGAATGCCGCTTTGCGCCAGGTGCGCTGCGACGAACTCGGCAGTCTTCTGCAGGGTGACATAGACAATGGTTGGTTGCCCCGCGCGCTCACCCAGCCACTGAACAAGACGCCGGCGTTTATCTCGACCCTGAATTGGCTCGACCGACAGAGTGAGGTTGGGACGGTAAAAGCCTGTAGTCACCACATCGTTCGGCTCGATGGCGAATTTGGCTTGCATGTCCGCGATGACTTGCGGGGTCGCTGTAGCCGTCAGCAGCAGAGTCTGTGGGATGTTGAACTCGCGCTGGTAGCCCGGAAGCTTGAGGTAGTCAGGGCGAAAGTTATGCCCCCACTCGGAAATACAGTGCGCCTCGTCGACCACCAGCAACGAAATCGGCACCTGAGCGATGAAATGCCGAAAACGCTCATTTTTCAGGCGCTCGACGGAAATCATCAGAATCTTCAGCTCGCCCGAACGCGCTCGGCTCATGACATCGGCCACATCGTCGCGGCTCTGCGCCGAATCGATACTCGCCGCGGCAATACCGTGGCGTTGCAGGAACGCCAGTTGGTCCTGAATCAACGCCAGCAAGGGCGAGACCACTAACGTGAGGTGCGGCAGCAACAATGCCGGCAGCTGATAACACAGCGACTTGCCGGAGCCCGTCGGGAAAATCGCAGCCGCCGAGCGCCCCGCTAACACGGCGCTGATAGCGGCCTCTTGTCCGGAACGAAACTGCCGATAACCGAAAACCTGCTCAAGGGTTTGATGCATAGCTGCCACTCCATGGACCGTCGCAAGGGTGTTGAACCTTAGCGCGGCAGGTTTGGGCGCAGTACACCTAAACCGTTACAGAAATGCCAATCAGCATACATCGCTGATGCAGAACCGATACGAGTACTAGCAAAACAACATCGCGACGATTAACCTCGCCGCCACAGACATTCACGTTACATGTCGCTCGTTTTCGCAGGCCCTGATAGCGCCCGAAAACCGGGCTACGCCAAGGAGAGGCAATGCAGCCCAACCAACAGCCCAAGGACGAGGGGCAAACCGTCCTGCAACGTCTGGCGCCGGATCAGTTCGACGTCGTACTCGGCTCCCACCCCACCAAACGAAAAGTCGCACATACCAAAAGCAGCTGGCCGCTCAGCAGCGTGGTTATCTGTCTCGCATTGGCCATAGCGATCGTCTTTCTGGCCCTGCGGATGTTTCACACACCCAAAGCGTCCCAAATCGCTATCGCCCCGCCACCAGCCGTAGAAATAGGCGAAGAGTCCGCAACGGTTGCGCCCCCTGCCGATATCCGCACCACGGAACAGGTGGTCTATGTAGCGCCAAAGCTCGAAACAGCACAGCCTGTGGCCTCGAAGCCACTGGATGATTGCTTGAAAAACGGCAACGTCATTGATCGCGACGTAATCAACTGCCGCTTCGGCGAAGCGCAACCCACCGACTACAACGCACCCCGCCCACAGGGCATGGTTTCCGACCGCTACATGGCCGATTACAAGGCGGGTGCCGCCAGGCCCAAAGCCGAACCCAGTGGTCGACGTTATGAAGTGGCCGGTGTCCTGATACGTGAAATTGACGGCCGCAACCGCTACGAAGCCCGCTACCGCATCTACAACAACCACGTCGAAAACAGCAGCGTGTGCATGAACTTCAAGACCGACAGCGTCGAATACCGCGAATGCCGCCGCGCCGCAGAACCCTACTTCAAGGACATGTGCAGCGACTGGAGCAAACGGCTGGCCAAGGACAAGGACGAGAAGAACAAGCAGGCGCAGGAGCAATATTGCGAAGCCGCGCGGACGTATCGGCCTTAGGTCAGAACAATTTTCAACCCCTGGCATCGACAAATCCTGATTCCGGTGGTCATACCTTCCGCCAAGCAGAGGCTTTCACGCCGATCACTTCAGGAAACCGTCATGACCCGCACTCGCTACTTACCGCTATTGCTCACCGCGCTGATCGCCACACTCGCTGGTTGTGGCGACAAAGAGGCCGAAAAGCCCGGCAGCGCCGCAGCGGACGCGCGGGGGTTGTCGAAGTCGATGACGGTGGATGTCAGTGGGGCGCTGAATCTGCATTACGAGGCCAAGGGCGACGCAGTCGGCGTAGGCTTTTTACCAGGCAAACTGCCCGGTTCAAACTGGCTGACCTTGAGTGCGGACCAAGAGGCCGAAGGTGATCGCAACGAGGTCAGCATCGGCCCCATCCTGGGCTTCTCCTTCGACAACCCGGATCAGGAAAAGCAGGCCATCATGTTTCAGGGCGGTCGCGTGGAAGTCGCCCATGATGAAAACAGCGCCTCCTATGACACCGGCTCGTACTATCAGTACTACGACACCGACAAGAGCGGCGCCAACAGCAACGTCAGACTCGACTTCAGCAAAATCGAAAAACTGCAGTCCGACAACAAACTGCTGGACCGCTATCGCCTCGTTGGCACCTTCCAGTTCAATGCCGCCCTCTCCCCCGAACAGCCCACCGACGATTGCACCAGAGAAGCCGCCGCCTACGCCGCCCAGCACGGCGAACGCCACCCTGGCTTCGATGCAAAGCTGTGCAACGCCAAGAGCGTCGTCGCCAAGGGCAGTTTCGATATCACCCAGGATTTTCCGGTGATGGGCAAGGCGGGGTGAGCATCCCTCAAGTTGATTCCTTGGTCGCGTGATAGCACCGCTGATGTTGATTCTGCCCGAGGGGCGTGGGAGCTCGGCTTGCCAGCGATCTGCCGGGAACCGGCCGCAAAATCCTTCGCGTCTTACAGGCATTCCAGACACGCACTACAAACTCTGAACCACCCTCCGATGTAGGCTTGTAAGCCACCCGAAGCTACCTGTACTAACCATGAAAGCGCGTGCACCACTTCCAGACGACAAAGATATGCGTCAATTGCTGGCTTTGCTCACCGAAAACCTTGGAGAGCTGGATATGAGCCAGTTAGGCTCCAACACCTCGATCAACCATGATCTGGATTGCGATGGCGATGACGCTGCGGAACTGATGGCAGACTTGGCAGAGCAGTTTCCCATCGACTTCATCGACTATGACGCTTACAGGTACTTCAACTCCGAGGGCTATGATCTGTTCAGATGGCGGCGATCGGAAGACCGACGCGCAAGCATTCCTCTGACGCTAGGAATGCTTCATCACGCCATCAAACATCGGCGGTGGGTGACAAAGGACATCGAGGCGCTGCCACCCGAAACGCGAACATAAAAAAACCGCCCCAAAGGGCGGTTTCTTTTTCAACAGAACCCGATCTTACAGCTTCGGACCCGCTGCCTTGATCGCGTCGCTCACGTCGAACTTCTTGAAGTTCTCGATGAACAGACCGGCCAGTGCTTTTGCCGCTTCGTCGTACGCTGCTTTGTCAGCCCAGGTGTTGCGTGGGTTGAGCAGAGCGGTGTCGACGCCTGGTACCGACTTCGGCACGTCCAGGTTGACGGTGGCCAGGTGCTCGGTTTCTGCACCGATGAGCGCGCCGCTCTGGATGGCCGCGATGACGCCACGGGTGGTCGGGATGTTGAAACGCTTACCGACGCCGTAGCCACCGCCGGTCCAGCCGGTGTTGACCAGGTAGACCTTGGAGCCGAAGCCGCGGATGCGCTTGATTAGCAGCTCAGCGTATTCACCAGCCGGACGTGGGAAGAACGGTGCGCCGAAGCAGGTGGAGAAGGTCGACTTGATGCCGGCGCCCGAGCCCATTTCGGTGGAACCAACCAGTGCGGTGTAGCCCGACAGGAAGTGGTAGGCCGCTTGTTCTTCGCTGAGGATCGACACTGGCGGCAGAACGCCGGTCAGGTCGCAGGTCAGGAAGATCACAGCGTTCGGCTCGCCACCGAGGTTCTGCTCGGAGCGTTTTTCAACGTGCTCCAGCGGGTAGGCTGCGCGGCTGTTCTGGGTCAGGCTGCTGTCGGCGTAGTCGGCGTGGCCATTGGCGTCGAGAACAACGTTTTCCAGTACTGCGCCGTGCTTGATGGCTTTCCAGATGACAGGCTCGTTCTTCTCGGAGAGGTCGATGCACTTGGCATAGCAACCGCCTTCGATGTTGAACACCACGCCCTCACCCCAACCGTGTTCGTCGTCGCCGATCAGGTAACGGCTTTCGTCTGCGGACAGCGTGGTCTTGCCAGTGCCGGACAGGCCGAAGAACAGGGTGACGTCGCCTTCTTCGCCGATGTTGGCGGCGCAGTGCATTGGCAGCACGTCAGCAGCTGGCAGCAGGAAGTTCTGCACCGAGAACATGGCTTTTTTCATCTCGCCGGCGTAACGCATGCCAGCGATCAGCACTTTCTTCTGTGCGAAGTTGAGGATCACGCAACCGTCTGAATTTGTACCGTCACGCTCTGGCACGCATTCGAAATTCGCAACGTTCAGAACCTGCCATTCCTGGCGACCGGCCGGGTTGTACTGAGCCGGATTGATGAACAGGCAACGACCGAATAGGTTCTGCCAGGCAGTCTGGGTGGTCATCTTGACGGCCAGGTAGTGATCTTCGGCAGCGCCTACGTGAACGTGGGAGACGAAGTGTTCCTGAGCGTTGTTGAACGCCTCGACGCGAGCCCACAGGGCATCGAACTTGTCGGCCGGGAACTTGCGGTTGATCGGGCCCCAGGCGATAGCGTCCTGAGTGGATGGTTCTTCAACGATGAAGCGGTCAACTGGCGAACGACCGGTGCGATGGCCAGTTTCCACGACGAGTGCGCCAGTATCGGACAGGACGCCTTCTTCGCGTTTGAGGGCTTCTTTAACCAGATCGTCAACACTGAGATCGGTGTAAACGGCGTTATTGGCTTGCGTCATGAGATTCCCCGTCGGCCCGCTGGCCGAGTGCTCCAAACGTTTTGTAGTAGAAAAACCCAAACTACTACAGCTAAAAAGTGGGCCGGATTATGCCAGAAAAGCCCAAAAAAGGTAGGGCCCTCCTGTCAGAACTACATAATGAAGAACGCGGCCCGCTGGGCGGAAACCATTCAGCCCAGCATCGGCACTACATAAAAACTACATCAATGACGGGTATCCGAAGGGGTGTCGACCCCGCCGCCTGCAAACAGCTGCGCTACATCGGTTGCGTCGAAAAGATAACGCTGATTGCAGAACTGGCAATCGATCTCAACGGTGCCGTTGTGCTCGATCACCAATTGCTGTGCATCTTCCAGACCAAGACTGACCAGCGCATTGGCAGAGCGCTCACGCGAGCAGCTGCAACGGAATATCAGAGGCTGAATATCGAACATGCGCACCGCGTCCTCGTGGAAAAGACGATGCAACACGGTTTCGTTGTTCAGGCTCAACAGCTCTTCGGCGGTCAGGGTATCGACCAGGGTGTTGACGTGTTGCCAGCTGGCTTCGCGCTCTTCCGGGTCAGTCAGGCGCGCCGGTGGCAGTTGTTGGAGCAGCAGGCCGCGAGCGCGTTTGCCGTCAGCCTTGATCCAGAATCGTGTAGGCAACTGCTCGGACATCACGAAGTATTCAGACAGACACTCCGACAGGTCCACACCGTCCAGCCCTACAATGCCTTGATAGCGCTTGCCCTGGCGCGGATCGATGGTCATGGTCAGATCGCCGTCGGGCATCAGCTCTTTCAGCGTAGCGTCAGGCGTTATAAGGCTTTCGTCGTAACGGGCGATGCCGCGAATCTCGCGCTCGCTGGAGCACTCGACCATCAGCAGGGAAACCGGGCCTGGTGAGCGCGCCTGCAAGACCAACAAACCGTCAAATTTCAATGTGCCGACAAGCAACGCTGCTGCGGCGAGCATTTCACCCAGCAACTGGGCCACGGGCTCGGGGTACGGATGCTTGGCCAGCACTTCGGCGTAGCTGCGCTCCAGCGCCACGAGCTCGCCGCGTACGTCGCTCTCGTCGAAGATGAAACGCTGGGTGTAATCGATATCCGGGAAATCATGCATAGAAATTGGTATCTGAAGTAATGACAAGTTGATGACAAACGCCTATAAAACGCGGTTTAGCACCGCTGGGTGCATTGTCATGCCGATGGGGGCATTTTATGGACTATCCCGCGCTGTTCCAACCCAAGTGGAACGCCAAAAAATTCCTGCTGTGTAATCTGGTAGCGCTCGCGCTGCTGTTGGTGTGGATCTGGCCTACAGGCCATGCGGCTTTCACTCAATTCGACGAGTGGTTTTTTCACCTGCTGAACCGGCCGCTGGAGCAGAACAAAGTCTGGCTGTGGATCTGGACAATCGCCAGTATGCGCCCCTTCGATATTGTCGTTGGCCTGATTCTGCTGATGCTGCTGATCAAGGGTGACTGGGTATTCAAGGCCGTGCAGACACGCGCCGCGTTGATCGGATTCGTGCTGACACTGATCTTGCTGCTGATCATCCGCACTGTCTTTTCCAAGATCATCGACCACAGCTCGCTGCAGCACGACAGCGCCTCGATGGTGATCCCTGATGCCATAAAACTCAGCGAGATCTTCCCGACGCTGGAAGACAAGTGGCAGCTCAAGGACCGCTCCAGCCAGAGCTTCCCGGGCGACCACGCCTCGGTACTGCTGATCTGGGCGATGTTCATGACCGTATTCAGCCGCAGTGTCGGCCAGCGCGTGATCATCTGGGCACTGGCCTTCCTGTTCATGATGCCGCGCCTGGTCGCAGGCGCGCATTGGGGCCAGGACGACTACATCGGCGGCGTGATGATTGCTTTGTTGGCTTTGGGTTGGAGTTGCTACACGCCGTTCGTTGCGGTGGTGACTGGCTGGCTGCTTCGTGCCACGGCACCGCTTTTCAATCTGTTCGGGCGTTTTCCGCTGCTGCGTTGCTTGAGTATCATGAAGCCGGGTGCACATCTGTAGATCGATCAAAACCTGTAGCAACCAAGCTTGCCGGCGATGGCGTTGTTGAAATCGCCTCCGCCGGCAGGCCGGACTTTGATCCAGTTGCCCTCAATCGTCCCCGGAATGAAACTGGAACAACTGCCGACGCTGCTTCTTGGTCGGTTTGCCATCGGTCGTTACGCCCAGGCTTCCAGCCTTGCGCATCTCGGCAGCCTGCTCGCGCTTGGCCAGGCTTTCTGGAGTTTCGCTGTAGAGCAACTGCGCTTCGGGGGCCCCACGGCGAACGATGGACAGGGCGTTGACTACCACGGTGCGCTCGTCGAACCCGGCGCGAATCTGAAACTCGTCGCCGATGCGCGGCTCCTTGCCCGGCTTGCATCGCTCGCCCCGACAATGCACCTTGCCACTTTCAATCGCCGCCTTGGCCAACGCGCGAGTCTTGAAGAAGCGCGCTGCCCATAGCCACTTATCCAAACGAACCTTGTCGTCTTCGTCTGACTTTTGTGTCATCTGAATTCCTCAATCGGGTGATAGTCAGAACTGTACTACGCAACGCCGAGCACGCAGTAATTTCAAGCCTTGGTTAGAATCCCCTCCACGCAGCAAGGGGAATGCGTTCTGGTGTTCGTCAGGCTATCGTTCTCGGGGTTGTCACAATCTGGACCGAGTTGAGCGTTAGAGTCATCGCCGCAGGCATCGTGCACGCCTGAAGAGCGGACTTTTTCGCCGACTGCGGAATTTTTCTGATGCAGGCCCGGTATTTTTCGGACCTGCATTCAAGCCATTGACCCAGGCTGTTCCAGGTGTCTGGCAGAACGCGCAAACGTACGGAATCGCTTTGAAAACATTCGACCATCTCACAGTCATCGGCCTTCGCGAATGGGTGGCGCTGCCCAACTTGGGGGTCGCCGGGCTGCGCGCGAAGATCGATACCGGGGCGAGCACTTCCAGCCTGCACGCCACGGAAATAGAACCCTTCGAGCGCGATGGCGAGAAGTGGGTGCGCTTCAACGCTCATCTGGGCACGGTGGTGCAACTGCGTCATCGACGTTGCGAGGCCCAACTGGTGGCGATGAAAACCATCAAGAGTTCCAACGGTCATTCACAGGTGCGATACGTGATTCGAACTACGCTGGCGCTGGGCGATCGCGTCTGGCCGGTGGAATTCACCCTTGCCTGCCGCAAGGCCATGCGGTACCGATTGCTATTGGGTTCAAAGGCTCTGATCGACGGCCAGTTGGTGGTCAATCCGGGCATTACATACGTTCAGGACAAGCCGGCGTTCCCGGCCTCTAATTCCTCTCCCACAGGTGTTGCATGAAGATCGCTGTGCTTTCGCGAAACCCGCGTCTGTATTCAACTCGTCGCCTGGTCGAAGCTGGTATCCAGCGGGGCCACGAGGTCGTGGTGATCGATACCCTGCGCGCCTATATGAACATTGCCAGTCATAAGCCGCAGATCCACTATCGAGGAAAACCCCTGGAAGGCTTCGACGCGGTCATTCCCCGCATCGGCGCTTCCGTGACCTTCTACGGCTGCGCCGTGTTGCGTCAGTTCGAAATGATGGGCGTCTTTCCGCTCAACGAATCCGTCGCCATAGCCCGCTCCCGCGACAAACTACGCTCGCTGCAGCTGCTGTCGCGGCGTGGCATTGGGCTTCCGGTCACAGGCTTCGCCCACTCTCCGGACGACATCCCCGATTTGATCCAGATGGTCAACGGCGCGCCGCTGGTGATCAAGGTGCTGGAAGGCACTCAGGGCATCGGCGTGGTGCTGTGCGAAACCGCAACGGCAGCGGAATCGGTCATCGAAGCGTTCATGGGCCTGAAGCAGGACATCATGGTTCAGGAGTACATCAAGGAAGCGGGCGGCGCCGATATTCGTTGCTTTGTCGTCGGCGATAAGGTCATCGCCTCGATGATGCGCCAGGCCAAGCCGGGGGAGTTCCGCTCCAACCTGCACCGGGGCGGTACTGCAAGCCTGATCAAGATCACCCCAGAAGAGCGCATGACCGCAATCCGTGCGGCCAAGGTCATGGGCCTGAGCGTCGCGGGGGTAGACATCCTGCGCTCCAACCACGGACCGCTGGTGATGGAGGTAAATTCGTCGCCCGGACTGGAAGGCATCGAAACCACCACCGGAAAGGACGTGGCAGGGATGATCATTCAGTACATCGAGAAAAACGGCGGACCGCATATGACGCGGACCAAGGGTAAGGGTTGATTAATCCGGACCCGATTCGTGTGATGCACAAATGATACATAGCAGTCCGGCTTGCCGGCGGTGACGTTAGTAAAATCGCCACCGCCGGCAAGCCGGACTGCTACGAGGATCAGACCGACCAGCTAATCCGCGTCCCTGGGCAGTAGTAATCCCAACGGCAAACGCACTCTGGCTTCAAGCCCACCCCCCGAGCGGTTGCGCAACTCGACATTGCCGCCGTGCATTGCGGCGATGCGCTTGACGATTGCCAGACCCAGCCCCGTCCCTTTTCCGCTTCGAGCGCGATCACCGCGTATGAAGGGGTTGAAGATGCCTTCCAGTTCCGAAGGATCGATACCCATGCCTCGGTCCAGCACGCTGAGCACCACATAAGGTGCGCCGCTGTCGCCGGATACGTACGCCGCCACTTCGACACCATTGCCCGCGTGATGCATGGCGTTGCCGATGAGGTTGTTGAGCAGGCGCTTCATCGAGACCCGGCGCAATGGGAACGGGGGAATGGACTCAAGGCACAGGCGCACCTGCTCCACAGGGCTGTTGTACGGTGCGACGACTTCGTGAACCAGTTCGACCAAATCGACTTCTTCGACCTCCTCGTCGCGCCCGTCGCGGATGAACGCCAGAAACTGATCAAGGATGGCGTCCATGTCTTCGATGTCACGAACCATGCCTTCCATGAACTCGTTGTCGACCGGCATAAGCTCCAGCGACAGACGCAATCGCGTGAGAGGCGTACGCAGGTCGTGGGAGACACCTGCGAGCATCAACTCGCGCTCCTGCCCCGCCTGCTCGACGTCTTCAGCCATCTGGTTGAAAGCGCGGTAGACCTCGGTCATTTCGCTGGGGGTGTCGCTGACAGGGAGTCGGACACTGCGCCCCTGACCTAACTGGCGGGCTGCAAATACAAGGCGCTTGAGCGGCTGGTTGAGCTGGCTGACGAAGATCCAGGCTGAAGCAGTCGACAACAGGCCGATCGCCAGGAACCAGCCCAGGACGCTCCAGATTTTCTGGCCGCGCAAAGGGTGTGGATAGAGAGGGACTTTCAGCCAGCCATCGCCCAGACTCGGCGCTCGCACCCACAAGGCAGGCGGCGCATGAACGCGAAGTCGCACCTCGGTATCGACGCCGAGTTCGGCCTGCATCTGGCGCTGATAGATTTCCGAGTACGGCCAGTGCTGCTCGCCTTCAGGTACACCGCCACCCACCACACGAATCAGGCCCGCCGCGTCGGCGATGGTCTGTCGATCGCTTTCGTCGGCTGCCCAGTAAGCCCGCAAAGTCAGAGCGACGCCGTGGCTGTACTGGCGATCAACCAGAACGTCTTCGTTCATCAGCAGATAAACCAGGGTCAGCGCCTTGGAAAACAGGACGACGATGAGCACCAGCCACAACGTGCGAGAGAAAAAGCTTTGCGGGAACCAGAGCGGTGTCTTCATAACAGCAGCTACACACTTTGCAGGAGCGAGCCAGGCTCGCGAAATTTCGCGGATCGCAACAGACAGCAAAACCAGCCACGCCGATGCCTGCTTTCAGGTGCATCGAGGTGACTGGCTAGCGTATGCAGGCGTGCAACGCGCCCGGCAAGCAACCTGTCGACTTGCTGTTACTGCTTGCCGGCACCATCCGGCACGAACACATACCCCACGCCCCATACTGTCTGAATGTAACGCGGCTTGGCGGCGTCCACTTCGATCAGGCGGCGCAGACGGGAGATTTGTACGTCGATCGAACGCTCCAGCGCATCCCATTCGCGGCCACGGGCGAGGTTCATCAGCTTGTCGCGGGTGAGCGGTTCGCGTGCGTGCATGACCAGCGCTTTGAGCACGGCGAACTCACCGGTGGTCAGCATGTGGACTTCGTCGCCCTTCTTCAGCTCGCGCGTGGCAAGCGACAGCTCGTACTCGCCGAAAGTGACGGTTTCGTCTTCGCTGGCAGGCGCGCCGGGTACCGGTGCGGATTGACGACGCAACACGGCTTTGACGCGAGCCATCAGTTCGTCAGGGTTGAAAGGTTTGGCCAGGTAATCGTCGGCGCCAAGTTCCAGACCCTTGATGCGACTCAGCTCGTCGCCCTTGGCGGTCAGCATGATGATCGGAACCTGATTGTTCGCGGCACGCAGTCGGCGGCAGGCGGACAGGCCGTCTTCACCGGGCAGCATCAAGTCCAGCACCACGAGGTGAAATACTTCGCGAGCCAGCAGGCGGTCCATTTGCTCCACGTTGGCCACAGCACGGGCGCGATAGCCCTTGCTGGTGAAAAAGCGCTCTAACAGGCTGCTCAGGCCCGGGTCATCGTCAACGATGAGGATTTTCTCGCCTTCAGCCGTTTGTGCAGTGCTGCTCATTGGAAGCTCCTTTGATCTCGGCGCGCATTATGGCGTAGCTGCTGTGATGCGCACCGTGTGCATTGTTAGCAGATTTTTCCTGAGCCGCCACTGGTGCTCTGCTTCGCGGCTTTGCGAATGCCGCGGTTGTGACCACACAGGCGCTTTTGCGGCATCTGACAGGGCGGTCCCCTAATCGGGGTTCACTGGGTATAATGCGCCGCCCTCAAGGTCAGGCAACACTCGCTTGCGGCGGTTCGCCAGCAGCTGATTTTTTGCACACACATTTGCCAGGTGGTTTTATGGACAGTATCAACAGCCGCATCGCCGAGGAACTCGGTGTCCGCCCGCAACAGGTCGAAGCGGCCGTCGCGCTACTGGATGAAGGCTCTACGGTGCCCTTCATCGCTCGCTACCGTAAAGAAGTGACTGGCAGCCTCGATGACACGCAATTGCGTCATCTGGAAGAGCGCCTGCGCTATCTGCGCGAGCTCGATGAACGCCGCATCAGCATCCTCGCCAGCATCGAAGAGCAAGGCAAGCTGACCCCGGAACTGGCACGCGACATCAAACTCGCCGACACCAAGACCCGCCTCGAAGACCTGTACCTGCCGTACAAACAGAAGCGCCGCACCAAAGGCCAGATCGCTCTGGAAGCCGGCCTTGGCGAGTTGGCGGACGGTCTGTTCAACGACCCGAGCCTGACACCCGAGACCGAAGCCGCACGTTTTGTCGACGCCGAAAAAGGCTTCGCCGACGTCAAGGCCGTGCTCGAAGGCGCCAAATACATCCTCATGGAGCGCTTCGCCGAAGACGCCACGCTGCTGGAGAAACTGCGCAGCTTCTTGAAGCACGAAGCCGTGATCAGCGCGCGGGTCGTTGCCGGCAAGGAAGAAGAAGGCGCGAAGTTCCGCGACTACTTCGAACATGACGAGCCGCTCAAGAGCATGCCGTCGCACCGCGCCCTGGCGATTTTCCGCGGCCGCAACGAAGGCATCTTGAGCTCTGCATTGAAAGTCGGTGAAGAGCTGCCGGGCACGTTGCATCCGTGCGAAATGATGATCAGCGAGCGTTTCGGCCTGCAGAATCAGAATCGTCCGGCAGACAAATGGCTGGCGGAAGTCGTGCGCTGGACCTGGAAGGTCAAGCTCTATTCCCATCTGGAAACCGATCTGCTGGGCGAACTGCGCGACGGCGCCGAGACCGAAGCGATCAACGTTTTCGCCCACAACCTGCACGACCTGCTGCTGGCCGCACCTGCCGGGCCGCGTGCGACACTGGGTCTGGACCCTGGCCTGCGCACCGGCTGCAAGGTGGCGGTAGTGGATTCGACCGGCAAGTTGCTGGACTACGCAACAGTCTATCCGCACGTTCCGAAAAATCAGTGGGATCAAACCATCGCCGTGCTGGCCGCACTCTGCGCCAAGCATTCGGTAGACCTGATTGCCATCGGCAACGGCACCGCCAGCCGTGAAACCGACAAACTGGCCGCGGAGCTGATCAAAAAGTACCCAGGCCTGAAGATGACCAAGGTCATGGTCTCCGAAGCGGGCGCATCGGTGTACTCGGCGTCGGAACTGGCATCGAAGGAATTCCCGGATCTGGACGTGTCGATCCGTGGCGCCGTGTCCATCGCTCGTCGCCTGCAGGACCCACTGGCCGAACTGGTAAAAATCGATCCGAAGTCCATCGGTGTCGGCCAATATCAGCATGACGTGTCCCAGCTCAAACTGGCGCGCGGCCTCGATGCTGTGGTCGAGGACTGTGTGAACGCCGTAGGCGTTGACGTGAACACTGCTTCGGTCGCGTTGCTGGCTCGCATTTCCGGCCTCAACACCACCCTGGCGCAGAACATCGTCACTCACCGTGACGAAAATGGTGCTTTCAAAACCCGCGCCGCGCTCAAGAAAGTCGCGCGTCTGGGTGAGAAGACTTTCGAACAGGCCGCAGGCTTCCTGCGTGTGATGAATGGCGATAACCCGCTGGATTCGTCGGCCGTTCACCCTGAGGCCTATCCGCTGGTGCAGCGCATCGCGGCTGAAACTGACCGCGACATTCGTTCGCTGATCGGTGACGCCAGCTTCCTCAAGCGTCTGGACCCGAAGAAATTCACCGACGAGACCTTCGGGTTGCCGACTGTCACTGACATTCTTCAGGAACTGGAAAAGCCTGGTCGCGATCCGCGCCCAGAGTTCAAGACCGCCGAGTTCCAGGACGGTGTCGAAGACCTGAAAGACCTGCAGCTGGGCATGATCCTGGAAGGCGTGGTCACCAACGTGACCAACTTCGGCGCCTTCGTCGACATCGGCGTTCATCAAGACGGTTTGGTGCATATCTCTGCGCTTTCGGAGAAATTCATCAAGGACCCGCGTGAAGCGGTCAAGGCCGGCGATGTGGTGAAGGTCAAGGTCATGGAAGTCGACATTCCGCGTAAACGTGTAGGTCTGTCGATGCGCATGAGCGATACACCAGGCGAAAAGATCGACGGTGCTCGTGGCGCACGTCCAGGCTCGGCGCCGCGCCAGCAGCAGGGCAGCGCTCCACGCAAAGAACCCGCAACGGCAGCCCCGGCCAACAACGCCATGGCTTCGCTGTTCGCTAACGCCAAACAATTGAAGAAACGCTGATGGAAATCCCGGAAGGCCTGACCGAGAGCGCCTATTTCAAGACACTGGGCTGCAAACTGGTGCGACTGGGCGACGGTGTCGCCGAGGTCACGCTGGCGCTGGAACCGCATTTGCGCAATCGCGGCAACGTGATGCACGGCGGCGCGCTGTTCAGCCTGGTCGATATCGCCATGGGGCTGGCCTGTTCCAGCTCCCATGGCTTCGACAAGCAAAGCGTGACTGTGGAGTGCAAGATCAACTACGTACGCGGTGTTCCGGACGGCGAAGTGACTTGCATCGGCACGGTGCTGCATGCCGGGCGGCGTACGCTGGTGGTCGAAGCCGAAGTGCGCCAGGACGACAAGCTGGTCGCGAAAGCGCAAGGCACGTTCGCGATCGTCTAGCTGTCCGATAGGGATATGGGTTAATTTCGGCACTGTGTATCAGTGTCGAGATTTTCTGATTTCCCTGTGGGATCAATCAGCGACGGGCATCGGCGTTCGGACCAAAAACGAGGCGAAAACGCCAGTTCCTTTCTTCACCCTTGTAGACCGCCATATCGCCCCCATATAGGGCCGACTGACGCGTGAAGGAATCCAACTTGAGCGAACTTCTCAACCGCCGCCTGGCCCTGCTTGGCGAGCCCCGTCACCTCTCCCTCCTGGAGAAGTGCCTGCACGGTATCGAGCGTGAATGCCTGCGCGTTACAGGCGAAGGTCGTCTGGCCCAGACACCGCATCCAGAGGCCTTGGGCTCTGCGCTGACCAACGATCAGATCACCACGGATTACTCCGAGTCATTGCTTGAGTTCATCACTCCGGCGCTGACCAATCCGGCGGAGACGCTGGATAGCCTGGAAAAAATCCACCGTTTCGCCTACAGCAAGCTGGGCAGCGAGTACATCTGGAGCCCTTCGATGCCGTGCCCGTTGCCGGCCGAAGAAGACATCCCGATCGCCTATTACGGCACCTCCAACATCGGCAAGCTCAAGTACGTCTATCGTCAGGGCCTGGCGCTGCGCTACGGCAAGACGATGCAATGCATTGCCGGCATTCACTACAACTTCTCTCTGCCGGAAGCGATCTGGCCAGTACTCAAACAAACCGAAGCTTTCGAAGGCAGCGACCGCGACTTCCAGTCCGAGAGCTACATCGGCCTGATCCGCAACTTCCGTCGCTACAGCTGGCTGCTGATGTATTTGTTCGGCGCATCGCCGGCGCTGGACGCCAGCTTCCTGCGCGGCCGCTCGCATCAGCTTGAGCAGTTCGACGCCGACACGCTGTACCTGCCGTACGCCACGAGCCTGCGCATGAGCGACCTGGGTTACCAGAGCAATGCCCAAGCTGACCTGACGCCGTGCTACAACGACCTGCTGACCTACACCGACAGCCTGCGCAAAGCGGTGGCAACGCCCTACGCACCCTATGTCGAAATCGGCACGCACAAGGACGGTGAGTGGATTCAGCTCAATACCAATGTTCTGCAGATCGAAAACGAGTACTACTCGACCATTCGACCCAAGCGGGTCACCTATTCCGGCGAACGTCCGATTCAGGCTTTGGTAGCCCGTGGCGTGCAGTACGTCGAAGTGCGCTGCCTGGACATCAACCCGTTCCTGCCGGTCGGTATCGATCTGCAGCAGTCGCGCTTCATTGATGCCTTCGTTCTGTTCTGCGCCCTGCAGGAAAGCCCGCAACTGGCCGACTGCGAATGCGGCAACGCCAGCAGCAACTTCCTGACCGTGGTCAAGGAAGGTCGTCGTCCGGGGCTGCAACTGAGCCGCAACACCGCGACCATTGACCTGAAAGAATGGGCTAACGAGTTGCTCGACAAGATCGAGCCGATCATCAATCTGCTGGACCAGAGCCAGGGTATCGACGAGCACGCCAAGTCACTGGTCGTTCAGCGTGCGAAAGTCGCCGATTCGTCGCTGACGCCTTCGGCCCAAGTGCTGGCAGCCATGACCGAACACAAGGAAGGCTTCACCGCGTTCTCGTTGCGTCAGGCGCAAGTACATGCCGATTACTTCCGCAGCCGGCCATTGAGCACCGAGGATCAGGCGAGCTTTGAAACCAAGGCCCGTGAGTCCCTGGCGCAGCAGTCCGAAATGGAGCAGAACGAAGAACCGGTGGATTTCGACACCTTTGTCGGTGCCTATCAGGCGAGCATTCTGAAGATCAGTAACTGATCAAACGGCGCCGCGCCCTTCTCTGGCAGGGCGCTGATTCAAACCGCGGGAGGGAGCCTGCTCGCGAAGATTACCGTACGGCCGATGTAACCCTATCGCCTGTACCTACCTCCTCGCGAGCAAGCTCCCTCCCACGTTAATGTCGAGTCGACGCTGAATCCGAGTCAGACAGGAACGCCCTCAAATCGCCTTCTCGAAAATCTTCGAATTTCGCTGATAGTTGTAGAGCGATGCCCGAGCGCTAGGCAGGCGGTCGACGCTGCTCGGCTCAAAGCCGCGCTCACGGAACCAATGGGCCGTGCGCGTCGTGAGTACGAACAACGTCTTCAAGCCCTGCGCCCGTGCGCGCTCCTCGATACGCTCTAGCAGCTCATCGCCGCGCCCGCCATGACGGTATTCGGGGTTCACCGCCAGACACGCCAGTTCGCCTGTCTCGGAATCGGCAATCGGGTACAACGCTGCGCAAGCAATGATCAGCCCTTCGCGCTCCACCACGCTGAACTGCTCGATCTCGCGCTCCAGTACCTCACGTGAGCGACGCACCAGAATGCCCTGCTCTTCCAGCGGCGTGATCAGGTCGATCAAACCACCGACATCACCAATCGACGCCTCACGCACCAGCTCGAACTGCTCCTGGGCGACCAGCGTGCCGCCACCCGCGCGGGTGAACAGCTCGGACAGCAGAGCGCCGTCTTCGGCGTAACTGACGATATGGCTGCGCGCCACGCCGCCGCGACAGGCCTGCGCCGCCGCATCAAGCAGCTCTGCCTGATAGTTGCTACCCAAGCGCTGAAGGTGCGCCGGAACCTGCTGCGGACGCAGCTCACGGACCAGACGCCCCTGCTCGTCCAGCAAGCCAGACTCGGCGCCGAACAGCAGCAGCTTCTCTGCACCCAGGTCGATGGCGGCGCGGGTGGCGACGTCTTCGCAGGCGAGGTTGAAGATTTCACCGGTAGGCGAGTAGCCCAGCGGCGACAGCAGCACGATAGAGCGTTCGTCGAGCAGACGATTGATACCCTTGCGGTCGATCCGGCGCACTTCGCCAGTGTGTTGATAATCAACGCCCTCAAGCACGCCAATCGGGCGCGCCGTGACGAAGTTGCCGCCCGTCACGCGCAGACGCGAGCCCTGCATCGGCGAAGCCGCCATGTCCATCGACAGACGCGCTTCGATGGCAATGCGTAGTGCGCCTACGGCGTCGATGACGCACTCAAGAGTGGCGGCATCGGTGACGCGCAGTTCGCGGTGGAAATGCGGCGTGATCCCGCGGGCTTCCAGACGGCTTTCGATTTGCGGACGTGAACCGTGAACCAGTACCAGACGAACACCCAGACTGTGCAGCAGCACGAGGTCGTGAACGATATTGCCGAAATTGGGGTGCTCGATGCCGTCGCCCGGGAGCATGACGATGAAGGTGCAATCCCGGTGGGCATTGATGTAGGGAGACGCGTGGCGGAGCCAATTGACGTAATCGGGCATATCCGAAAGAGCCTGTAGAAGATGGACGAAGGGTGAAAGCACTCACAACGGCATGAGCTTTATCGTCGGAACAGGCATCGCAACACGCGTACTCTCCTTCTAGTCTGATTCTGAAAGTGGGGCTGTCTCACGACAGCACTCACGGGCATTCAAGGGGCGGCCAGGCAGTAATGTTCGATCAACTGACGCAATAGACGCACTGTAGGCTGCAAACGTGACATTTCGAGATATTCGCCCGGCTGGTGCGCGCAGGCGATGTCGCCGGGGCCCAATACGATCGTCTCGCAACCAAGGCGCTGAAGATAAGGCGCTTCGGTGCCAAATGCCACTGCTTCAGCCGTATGACCTGTCAGACGCTCGGCAACCCGAACCAGTTCCGCATCGGCGTTTTGTTCGAAGGGTGCGACTTCCGAGAACAGCGGCGCGTAATCGATCTTCACCTGATGCAGTTCAGCCAGCGGCTGTAGCTTCTGCCGGATCGCCGAACGCAGCATTTCCGGATCCATGCCCGGCAACGGACGCAGATCGAACTCCAGCGAGCACTGGCCGCAAATCCGGTTGGGGTTGTCGCCGCCATGGATGCAGCCGAAGTTCATCGTCGGTGCAGGCACGCTGAACTGAGGATTGCGATACTTCTCCTGCCACTGTTGCCGCAGATTCTTGAGCGCGCCAATGGCGTCGTACATGGCCTCCAGCGCGCTGTGGCCAAGGCTTGGGTCCGACGAATGGCCACTGCGCCCGAGAATCTCGATGCGCTCCATCATCACGCCTTTGTGCAGGCGAATCGGCTTCAAGCCAGTGGGTTCGCCAATCACCGCCGCCCTGCCGAGGGTACCGCCAGCAGCGGCCAGAGCTTTGGCACCGGACATCGAGCTTTCTTCGTCGCAGGTCGCCAGAATGATCAACGGCTGCGTGAAGGGTTTATCCAGCAAGGGCTGCAAGGCTTCGATTGCCAGTGCGAAAAAGCCTTTCATGTCGCAACTGCCAAGTCCTAACCACCTGCCGTCGACTTCTGTCAGCTTCAGTGGATCGGTCTTCCACAATGCGTCGTCATAAGGGACCGTATCGCTATGACCGGACAGCACCAAGCCGCCGGGACCCGTTCCGTAGGTGGCCAGAAGATTGAACTTGCCGGGGCTGACCTGCTGGATATCACAGGCAAAACCCAAGTCGCCGAGCCACCCGGCGAGCAGATCAATGACCGCGCGGTTGGATTGATCCAGCGAAGGTTGCGTACAACTCACCGAAGGCGCGGCGATTAGAGCCGCAAACTGGTCTTTCATGGACGGTAACGGCATGGGCGACTCCTCGGTACAGGTACGACACGCCCCATCATAGGGTGATTGGACAGCTGGAATAAACTGTCACGGGTGATGTCCTGTACACTGCACGACCCACGCAGCTGTGTCGATTCCGGCTGCGCCCCCCGTTTATCAGCGATAGAGCGCCTGGATTCCCGGCCATGCAGAAAGAAACCGAAATCAAACTCCGCGTCAGCCGCGAAACCCTCATTGCCCTGCGCGAGCATCCGTTGCTGAAAAAGCGCAACAAAAGTGGCTGGGAGCGGCTGGAGCTATTCAACCAGTACTTCGACACCCCAGAGCGCGAGCTCGCTCATGCCAAGGTCGCCCTGCGCCTGCGCCGTGATGGCGACGCGATCATCCAGACGCTCAAGACACGAGGCCAGAGCGTGGCAGGCTTGTCTGAGCGCAACGAGTACAACTGGGACGTGCCCAAGGCCAAGCTGGACCTCAAAAAGCTCGACGGCGAATGCTGGCCCGAGCAACTGGCGGACCTGGACAAGAAAACCATCAAGCCACTGTTCACCACCGATTTCGTCCGTGAAAAGGCCGAGATTGCCTGGGGTCGTGGTAAATCCAAGGTGGTGATCGAGGCTGCGCTGGATCTGGGCAATGTCATCGTCGGCAAGCAGAAAGAAGAAATCTGCGAGCTGGAGCTGGAACTACGCGAAGGCGAGCCGGCCGCATTGCTGGAGCTGGCCGCCGAACTGGCGGAGAAACTGCCGCTGATGCCCTGCGACATCAGCAAGGCCGAGCGCGGCTATCGCCTGTTCGATGCCAGCAGCTACTCGGTCAAGTTGCCAGCGCCGGAACTGCACGCCGAAACCTCGGTGGACGACGCTTACAGCGAGCTGGCGTGGTACCTGTTGGGCAGCAGTCAGCGGCTGGCAGAGCAATACCGTTTCAACGGCCACTGGAGCCTGTTGCAGGACTGGGTCGAAGTGCTTGCCGAGTTGCGCGCAATAACCGGCAGCCTTGGTCAGGCCGCTCCACGCGCCACCACTCACGACCTGCGTGCCGCGCTGGATGCCCTGCTCGAAGACTGGCGCACGCTGGTTCAAGCCGGTCAGGAAGATGGCGACGTGCGCGCGGCAGCGCATGAGCAGTTCATCGAAGAGCTGGAAGACCCGCGTTGGGGCCTGTTCTCGCTGACTACCTCGCGCTGGTTGATGGAGCGCGGCTGGACCGTCGAGCGCAATAACCGTGGCAACCGTCAGGGCAACGCGATGCTGAGCAGCTGGGTACCGCGCTTCCTGGGCGATGAGGCCACCGCGCTGAACCTGGCCCGCTACCAGCAGCAACCAGAAGATCTGGCCGAGCAACTGCCGCGTATCGAGCGCATCCAGGTCTGGCTGCACCATGCTCGTCACACGCTGGAACTGCCGGAGCTGGATCGTCTGTACGGCGAGATGAACAAGCTCGAGCAACTGGCGCATCTGGATATCAGTGATGAAATCCTCGAAGCCCGTGTGCAACAGACCATCACCGTGCTGCAGAGCCGGGCGTGGAAGACGTTGTTGAAGATTTAAGCAGCGCTGCATTACCTGTAGCAGTCTGGCTTTACGGCGATGGCGCCCTTGAGATCGCTACCGCCGGCAAGCCGGACTGCTACAGGGATACGGATGTGATTTACAGATCCCATTCGGCGCACAATGGATGCGCTCAGCGAACGATTGGCAAACTCGTTGTCGATTTGATTTCCGACAGCGCCACAGTCGAATTCACCTCCTGAATCCCCGGCACCAGCGACAGCTTTTCGAAGAAGAACCGCTCATACGCTTCGATGTCCGGCGTGACGATGCGCAGCAGAAAGTCCACCGACCCCATCAACACATAGCACTCCAGAACCTCCGGAAATCCGCGAATCGCTTCGGTGAACTCCGTGAAGTTGGAGCGGCCGTGGGCGTTGAGTTTTACTTCCGCGAAGATCTGCGTGTTAAGCCCGATTTTCTTGCGATCCAGCAGCGTGACCTGGCGACGGATCACCCCTTCATCCTTCAATCGCTGAATCCTGCGCCAGCACGGCGATTGGGAAAGCCCTACCTGCTCGGCAATTTGCGCGCTGGATAAAGAAGCGTCCTCCTGAAGCACCGCAAGAATCTTGCGATCATAGGCATCCAGCTCGATTTGCATAAGTTATTCCTGATACCTGACAGTGGCGCATTAAGAAGTCGCGAAAAGGTTAATTCAATCGATCATAGAACAGAATTTTCTTTTGCAGCATGTAAAGCTATCTCCACTCAAACAGCTCGTCGCCCCTATCGCATACCGCCGACGAAAACAGGAGAGTTCAGCATGTCGCATCTGGAATCAGTCAGCTCCGCCCCGCTTCGCCCCGACGTCTGGTCTGTCAGCAACGCCCAATGCCGGTCGCGCTTTCAGATTCTCGCCGAGGCCGAGCCTGACCTGATCTGTCGGGTGCTTAACCTGTTCGCCATGCAGTACCTGATCCCGCAGCAAGTCAGCGTGTTGCAACAGGAAGGTATGCTGATGATCGAGGTAGAAGTCGACGGCATGACCTGGCATCGTGCGCAGGTGATTGGCGAAAAAATGCGCAGCCTGGTCAATGTTTGCTCAGTGGATCTGGAACCGATCGGGGTTTTGCACGTCCTATCCGAGCCTGTCTCACTGGCTGTCGGTTGAGTACGCCGAAAATATTGGCAACGCTTCACTACCTGCAGGACGCAACAACTGGCACGCTTGGGACTACTCTTGCTTACTCACGAAGTAAGCCGTCTCGTCCGAAGGAGCCTGCATGTCCGTCCTCGCCTCATCATCCCAGGACCGCTGGCTGGATCTGAATGAAATCCTGCGTGATCTGGTCACGCAGGAATACCTCGATCAGGACAATGCCGAATACGCATTGACCCTGCGTCGCACGGCGCAAAATCTGCAAACCCATCCGCTGGAATTCATCGCCGCGCAGCAGTTCGACAACCGGAAACGCCCCGGCAAAAAGCTCGATCTGGAAACCCTCACCGCCTGGCTCGCCGAACAGGCCGGCCAGCCGTACATGCGCATCGACCCGCTGAAGATCAACGTAGCAGCCGTCACGCCGTTGATGTCCTACGCCTTCGCCCAGCGCCACAAGATTCTGGCCGTGGCCGTCGATCGCGACGCAGTGACCATCGCCAGCGCGCAACCTTACGTGAAGGCGTGGGAAGCCGACCTGATGCACGTCCTGAAAATGCCGATCAAGCGTGTAGTCGCAAACCCGGTGGACGTGCAGAAACTGGCGGTCGAGTTTTACCGCCTGGCAAAATCGGTCAGCGGCGCCAGCGCGACTGATCAGAAAGTGAGCAATCTGGGCAACTTCGAGCAATTGCTCAAACTGGGTGCGAGCGATCAGGAACCCGACGCCAACGACGCGCACATCGTCAACATCGTTGACTGGCTGTTTCAATACGCTTATCAACAGCGCGCCAGCGATATTCACATCGAGCCTCGCCGAGAAGCCGGCACCGTGCGCTTCCGCATCGACGGGGTGTTGCACAACGTCTATCAATTCCCACCGCAGGTGACCATGGCGGTGACCAGTCGCCTGAAAAGCCTGGGCCGGATGAACGTCGCCGAAAAGCGCAAACCGCAGGATGGCCGGGTCAAGACCAAGACCCCGGATGGCGGTGAAGTGGAACTGCGTCTGTCGACGCTTCCCACGGCATTCGGCGAGAAGATGGTAATGAGGATCTTCGACCCGGAAGTGCTGCTTAAGGACTTCGATCAGCTGGGGTTCTCAGGCGACGACCTGCGTCGCTGGGAAGGCATGACGCATCAGCCCAACGGCATCATTCTGGTGACGGGGCCGACCGGTTCCGGGAAGACCACGACGCTGTACACCACGCTCAAGAAGCTGGCAACGTCGGAGGTCAACCTCTGCACCATCGAAGATCCGATCGAGATGGTCGAGCCTGCCTTCAACCAGATGCAGGTCCAGCACAACATCGACCTGACCTTTGCCAGCGGCGTACGAGCGCTGATGCGGCAAGACCCCGACATCATCATGATCGGCGAGATTCGCGACCTTGAGACCGCTGAAATGGCGATCCAGGCAGCGCTCACCGGTCACTTGGTGCTTTCGACGCTGCATACCAACGATGCACCGAGTGCGATCAGCCGCCTGCTGGAACTGGGCGTGCCGCATTACTTGCTCAAGGCGACGATTCTCGGGGTGATGGCCCAGCGGCTGGTGCGTACCTTATGTCCACATTGCAAGGCGCCGATGGAGATCGATGAAGTCGACTGGCAGACCCTGACCCGACCCTGGCAGGCGCCTGTGCCAAGCGGGGCACATCGGGCAGTGGGCTGCGCGGAATGCCGCGACACGGGCTATCGGGGGCGTGCCGGGGTGTACGAAATCATGTTGATGTCCGATGCGGTCAAATCGCTGATCACGGCAGATCTGGACCTTACGGCGCTACGTCGGCAGGGTTTCAAGGATGGCATGCGCAGTCTGCGGCTGTCTGGCGCGCAGAAAGTTGCGGCGGGGCTGACGACGCTGGAGGAAGTGCTGCGAGTGACGCCGCAGAGTGAGCAGCGTTGAATTTACCTGGCGGGAGCAGGCTTGTCAGCGCCCAAAGGTTCACGAGTACCCGTCTTTAGCAGCCCGGCTTGCCGGCGGCGGTGGCGCACTTCAGATTGCTGCCGCCGGCAAGCCGGGCTGCTAAAGGGGTTCGATAGTCGACTTACAAATCCGTTACACCGAAATCCAGCACTACCTTCATCGCCTGCTGTTTATCCCCAGCCAACTCGAATGCCTGCACCGCTTCGTTGAACGGGATGGTGTGGGAGATGACAGGCGTGACATCGATCACCTTGCGATTAAGCAGATCCACCGCCTGCGCGAACTCCGGATGAAAGCGAAAAGTACCGCGCAGGTCGATCTCCTTGCCCACTATCAGATTCAACGGAATCGACACATCACCACCCAAACCGACCGTTACCACAATGCCGCGCGGACGAACGCAGGTCAGACCATCGCGTAGCGCCTGAGCGCTACCGGACGCTTCGAACATCACATCGAAATGGCCTTTGTCGGCGGTATAGCGCGCCAAGGCTTCGGGCTCATTCTTGAGGTTGTGGGTTTCGCTGGCGCCCATACGACGAGCGCATGCCAGTGCGCTGTCGCTTAAGTCAGCGGCGACGATCTGCAATGCGCCTGCAGCTTTCAGACTACCGATCAACAGATTGCCAATCGGGCCGCAACCGGTGACCAGCACGCGCTTGCCAAACACCCCGCCCGCTCGCTGGATTGCGTGCAAACCCACAGACAACGGCTCCGCCAACGCGCCCTCGGCCAGGGTTGTGGTCGGCGCCAGCAAATGCGCCTGGCTGGACTCGATGACCAGGGTTTCGCGAAACGCGCCCTGGATGTGCGGGAATGGCATCGCGCTGCCGTAGAAGCGCATGTTCAGGCAATGATTGGGCAGGCCTTCACGACAATATTTGCACCCACCACAAGGGCGCGAGGGCGATACGGAAATGCGCTGCCCTACGCTGAAACTGCTCTGAGCGTCGCCCACTTCCTCGATCACGGCCGAGATTTCATGACCCAGCACCATCGGCTCCTTCAGGCGCACTGCACCGAAGCCGCCGTGCTGGTAGTAATGCAGATCGGAGCCGCAGATACCGCCCCGGGCTACGCGCACCCGCAACTCGCCGCAGGCAAGTGGCGAAGCTGGCTCCTCGGTTTCTAAGCGCAAGTCTTTCGGGGCGTGACAGACAATGGCTTGCATGAATACTTCTCCGGCTTACAGCGACGCAGTGATGGCGCCGTCGACATAAAGAATATGACCGTTGACGAAACTGGCGGCATCAGACGCCAGGAAAACCGCTGCGCCCTTCAGTTCAGAGACCTCGCCCCAACGGCGACTCGGCGTGCGCTGCACCAGCCAGTCGCTGAATTCAGGATTGGCCGCCAGCGGGGCATTGAGCTCGGTCTTGAAGTAACCCGGTCCGATGCCGTTGACGTTGAGGCCGTGCGGGCCCCAATCGATCGCCATGCCCTTGGTCAGCATCTTCAGCGCGCCTTTGCTCGCAGTGTAAGGCGCGATGCCCGGGCGACCCAGCTCACTCTGCACCGAGCAGATATTGATGATGCGCCCGCGCCCGCGAGGGATCATGCAGCGCGCCACGGCCTGGCCGACGAAGAATGCGCTGTCCAGATTGGTCCGCATCAACTCGTGCCAGTGCGCTTCGCTGAAATCGGCCAAGGGGCCACGGCGCTGAATACCGGCGTTATTGACCAGAATTTCCAGCGGCCCGACGCGCTGTTCGATGTCGTGCACCGCAGCGCTGACAGCCGCACTGTCTGTGACGTCGAAGCATTGAGTGTGGACGTCATGCCTCTCGCCAGCCAGTACCGCAGCCGCTGATTGCAGCGTGTCATGGCTGCGTCCATTGAGGACAACCCTTGCGCCCGCCTCCGCCAGCCCCCGCGCGATGGCCAGGCCAATCCCGGCGCTGGACCCGGTGATAAGTGCGGTTCTTCCGTCCAGACGGAAGCTCTCCAGAACAGCCATGTCGCTCTCCTCTTGTACGGCCGACGTTGGATCATGCGTTGTGATGATTCGTTGTAAAGTTCATCATCCTGATCAAGCAGCACTTCAACGCAGGGCACAGCTATCGTCCAATGGTCATTGCTGATGCGCTGATCACGATTTTTGATAAGCAACGGAGCGCCCATGGAGCTCAAGCATTTGCGGGCCTTCGTCACCTTGGCCGAGGAACTGCATTTCGGCCGTGCGGCACAGAGACTCGCCATCGTACAGCCTGCATTGAGCATGCAGATAAAGGCACTGGAAGGCTGGCTCGGTGTTCGACTGCTCGATCGTAATCGCCACTCGGTGACGCTCACGGACGTCGGCCGACTGTTTCTGGAGGAGGCGCGAGCCACACTGCATCAGGCGCAACATTCGGCCGATGTCGCGCGGGGATTGGGCCGCGGCGAAACCGGCCGAATCCGCCTCGGCTTCGTTTCCTCGGTGCTGCCTGAGTTGCTGCCGACGCTGATCCGACAGGCCCATCAGCGCTATCCCGGCATCCAGCTGGAGCTGAAAGACATGCCAGGCCCCGACCAGATTCAGGCGCTAAAAAGCGGCCAGCTGGACTTCGGCCTGATGCGCCTGCCCGCACCCTATGCCGGAGTACAAACACAGGCGGTTCTGCACGAGTCGATCATCGTCGCGCTGCCTGCCGGTCATCCTATGGCCAAAAGCCCGATCATCGACGCCAAGGCGCTCGCGCATTTACCGGTACTGATATTGGCTCGGCGTTATGCAGCAGGGTTTTACGACAGTCTGCTCCAGGCGATTGCTGCACAAGGTGGCAAGCTGGCCGTGGCCGACGAACTGGGCGAGTTCACTACGATGCTGGCGCTGGTCGCTGCAGGGCTGGGCATTGGATTGCTGCCGCTCAATGCCGCGCGCGCCCTGCCGCCGGGGGTGATCGCACGGCCTCTGGACCTGGCGGATTACCGGACCACAACCGGCCTTGCCTGGACGTCGCTGGACACCGCGGTGAAGACCACGGCCTTCAACCTGATGCGCGAGCTATTCTTTAACAATGGTCCTCTGTAGCAGTCGGGCTTGCCGGCAGTGGCGGTTTCAAGGACGCCACCGCTGACGCAGGACTGCTACAGATTCCAGGCAAGGCACAATGAGTCTTCGGAGCGGATGACCTCTTTTGATACAAGAAATATTGACAGTGCGGATTCTGATAAACGTACGCTCTGCCGGATCGTTCATTCATCAGCACCAACCAACAGGGACAGGTTATGCAAATCGGTAGTGTGGTTTTACTGTTCGTCGCGCTGGCCATCGCCATCGTGTTCATGGGTTTCAAGGTCGTGCCGCAGGGGTATCAGTGGACCGTCGAGCGCTTTGGCCGCTATACCAACACCCTCAAACCCGGGCTGAACATCATCGTGCCGATCGTTGATCGTATCGGGCACAAGATCAACATGATGGAAACCGTGCTCGACATTCCGCCACAAGAAGTCATCACCTCGGACAACGCCACCGTGCAAATCGACGCGGTGTGTTTCTATCAGGTGGTCAATTGCGCCCAGGCGGCGTACGAGGTCAACAATCTGCAGCACGCAGTGCGCAACCTGTTGCAGACCAACATCCGCACCGTGCTCGGCTCCATGGAACTGGACGCCATGCTCAGCCAGCGCGACGGTATCAACGAACGCTTGCTGCGCATCATCGATGAAGCCACCGCGCCATGGGGCATCAAGATCACCCGCATCGAAATCAAGGACATCAGCCCACCTGCCGACCTGATGGCTGCCATGTCCGGACAGATGAAAGCCGAGCGGATCAAACGTGCACAGATCCTGGAAGCCGAGGGCTCGCGCGCTTCGGCGATCCTGACCGCAGAAGGTAAAAAACAGGCGCAGATTCTGGAAGCGGAAGGTGAGCGTCAGGCGGCGTTCCTGGAGGCCGAAGCCCGTGAACGTCAGGCCGAAGCGGAAGCCCGCGCGACGCAAGTGGTGTCCGAAGCGATCGCTGCCGGCGACGTGCAAGCCATCAACTATTTCGTCGCGCAAAAGTACATCGATGCGCTGGGCAAACTGTCGTCGGCCAACAACAGCAAAGTCATCCTGATGCCGCTGGAGGCCAGCCAGATGATCGGGGCCATCGGTGGTATTGGCGAGATCGTCAAAGCCACCTTCGACAAAGGGCCGCTCGACAAGACCAGGCCCGATACCGGCAAGCGAGTCTGACCATGTGGGACTACCTGCAAGACCTGTCGTTCTGGGACTGGCTGGGCCTCGGCACCGTGTTGTTGATCCTTGAAGTGTTCGGCGCGGGAGGCTATCTACTGTGGATCGGGGTGGCCGCTGCGGGTGTCGGCATTCTCACGTACATCATTCCGTCGATGAGCTGGGAAGTGCAGTTTCTGCTGTTCGCCGTGCTGTCGGTTCTGACGGCGCTGTACTGGTGGCGACGCCAGCGCAGCGTGTTGCGCAAGTCCGATCAGCCGGGGCTGAACATGCGAGGTTCGGAACTGATCGGCAGGACCTTCGCGGTGCATGACGCCATCGTCGACGGGCGCGGCAAGATCAAGGTCGGCGATGGTGTCTGGATGGTGGTCGGGCCTGATACGGCCGCAGGAAATCAGGTCCGTGTGGTCGCGCAGGACGGGGCGATTCTGAAGGTCGAGCGGGTATGACGCAGGGCTGAAAGGGAACTACATCGGCCCTCGACGTATCAAATCATTTCAGAACAACCAAAGTCGGAGTAACCCCGTCATGCGTCTAAAACTTGCTGTAGCCACGCTAGCTCTGCTCTCCCTGCCGATCGGTTCAGCAATGGCCGATGGCTTTTTGCGCGACGTCATTTCGTCTGGCGCAACAACCGGCTCCACCTACCTGACCTTCCGGCACCACAAGCTGATCGTCGCGGCGCAGGATGACGCCGGCAGCTTCGTCGCCAGCAATGGTGAGATTCGCGGCCCGTATCTGGAAGCGGCTATGGATCAGGTACGCAAGGACAACCCGGGCCTGAACGCCTCGGACATGGATCTGGCCAACGCGATTCTGGCGAAGAATCTCGTTGCCGAACAATAAGCTTCACGTTCTGGAAAAATGCCGCTCCCATGAGCGGCATTTTTCTGTGCGTCTGAAGGCGTTGTCCCACGAACTCTAGAGCCGTCTTCACGGCCAACACAGGCCGTTTCTGATATTCAGCTCGGTCGCAACTTCCCCATATTTAACGCTCTTCAAATAGGGAAGTTGAAAAGATGTGCAAACGAACTTTTACCTCGCTGGCCGCGATTCCAGCGTTCTTCCTCTCCACGGCGTACGCCGAAGGCTTCTACGGCTCGGTCAAGCTGCAAGAGGCGCGGCAGGACCTCTCCAGCGCACTGCTGACCAGCCCCCGCGTCGATCACCGAATAGTCAGCCCGGACGTCAGCAAGGAAACCACAGGCGCGGTCGCGCTGGGTTACGCATTCGACGGCGGCTGGCGTCTGGAGACCGAGTACAACATCAAGACCGATTCCGAATTCAAATCCTACTGGTCGCCGTTCGATGCCAACGTCAACAACATGCAGGTGTCGTCCAAACGGTTGATGCTCAATGGCTACAAGGACTTCGCCCTGAACGACACCCTGTCGTTGTACGCCATGGCAGGCATTGGCGTGGCGCACATCAGTTCCGAGGGCTACCAGAGCGAACCCGGCCGCCGTTTCGCCAACAACAGCCAGAACAACTTCGCCTACAGCGTTGGTGTGGGCGCGGACGTGAAGCTCAACGAGCGCATCACTGTGGGCGCGGGCTATCGCTACGTGGATATGGGCGATATCACCACGGGCTACAACACCTTCGCCAACCGTATCAACGCGCGGGATGAACAGCTCAAAGGCAAGTTGAAGGAACAGAACGTGTTCCTGGAAGCGCGGGTTTCCTTCTGACGATTAACGGGCGGCACTTCTAATGAGTGGCGCCCGGTTCTGCGTGATCCAAAATACTCAGCGGTAGTCGTCGACCGGTACGCAGGCACAGAAGAGGTTACGGTCGCCGTAAACGTTGTCGACCCGATTCACCGTCGGCCAATACTTATGCTGGCGAGTATATGCGGTGGGGGTGACCGCATCGGCGATGCTGTATGGGCGATCCCAGACGCCGGTGATGTCGGCCAGGGTGTGCGGCGCGCGTTTCAGTGGGTTGTCGTCGGCGGGCCAGACGCCCTTTTGCACCTGTGTGATCTCGGCACGAATGCTCAGCATCGCTTCGATAAAGCGGTCCAGTTCAGCTTTGGGCTCGCTTTCAGTGGGCTCGATCATCAACGTACCTGGCACCGGGAACGACATGGTCGGCGCATGAAAGCCGTAATCCATCAGGCGCTTGGCGACGTCCTCTTCACTGATCCCGGTTTCGGCCTTGAGCGGGCGCAGATCAATGATGCATTCGTGAGCCACGCGATCATTGCGCCCGGTATAAAGCACAGGAAACGCGCCGGTCAGTTGTTGCGCCAGGTAGTTGGCCGACAGGATCGCGACTTCGCTGGCATCGGCCAGTTGTGGACCCATCATTGCGATGTACATCCAGCTGATGGGCAGGATGCTCGCGCTGCCCCATGGCGCCGCGCTCACTGCGGTATTTTCGGCATTCGGCCCCTCAAGCGAGATCACCGGGTGATTGGCCACGAATGGCGCAAGATGCGCGCGGACACCAATCGGCCCCATGCCCGGCCCACCACCGCCATGGGGAATGCAGAACGTCTTGTGCAGGTTCATGTGGGAAACGTCAGCGCCAATGTCGGCCGGGCGCGCCAGCCCGACCTGCGCGTTGAGGTTCGCGCCGTCCATGTAAACCTGGCCACCGTGATTGTGGATGACTTCACAGATATCGCGAATGCCCTCCTCGTAAACGCCGTGGGTGGAGGGATAGGTCGCCATCAGGCACGACAATTTATCGCCGGCTTCCTGAGCCTTGGCCTTCAAATTCTCCAGGTCGACGTTGCCCTTGTCGTCGCACTCGACGATCACCACACGCATTCCGGCCATCTGCGCTGAAGCCGGGTTGGTGCCGTGAGCAGAAGAAGGAATGAGGCAGATGTCGCGCTGCCCTTGCTGGCGGCTCTCATGATATTTGTGGATCGCCAGCAGCCCCGCATACTCACCCTGCGCACCGGAGTTGGGCTGCATGCAGATCGCGTCGAAGCCTGTGATCGCGCAGAGCCAGTCTTGCAGTTCGTCGATCATTGCCTTGTAGCCGGTCGCCTGTTCCACGGGTGCAAACGGATGCAGGTTGGCAAATTCGGGCCAGGTGACTGGAATCATCTCGCTGGTGGCGTTGAGCTTCATGGTGCAGGAGCCGAGCGGGATCATCGACTGGTTCAACGCCAGGTCCTTGTTCTCCAGCTGCTTGAGGTAACGCAGCATTTCGGTTTCGCTGTGGTGTGCGTTGAACACCGGATGCGTGAGATAAGGCGAGTTACGTTCGACGCTGTCCGGGATGCCTGTTTCCAGGGTTTCAGCATCAAGTTCGCCCACCTTCAACCCGTGATCCGCGCCGCAGAATATATCCAGTAGTTTGTCGACAGTTCGCTCATCACAGCTTTCATCCAGACTGACTCCGAGCTTGCCGTCGCCGAAAATACGCAGGTTGAACTGCGCATCGTGGGCGGTTTCGAGGATCGCCGTCTGCGCGCCGCCGACGTCCAAGGTAAGGGTGTCGAAATAGTGTTGGTTGAGGCGTTTGATACCTTTGCGCTCAAGCCCGGTCGCCAGTAGCGTTGTCAGGCGATGCACACGCTGGGCGATGCGCTTGAGCCCTTCGGGCCCGTGATACACCGCGTAGAAACTGGCGATATTCGCCAGCAGCACCTGCGCCGTGCAGATGTTGGAATTGGCCTTTTCGCGGCGGATGTGTTGCTCACGGGTCTGTAAGGCCATCCTCAACGCGAGTTCACCGCGGGCGTCCCTGGAGACGCCGATGATGCGGCCGGGAATCCCGCGTTTGAATTCTTCGCGACAGGCGAAAAATGCGGCGTGGGGGCCGCCGTAGCCCATCGGCACACCAAAACGCTGAGACGAACCGAACACCACATCGGCGCCCATTTCGCCCGGAGGCGTGAGTAATACCAGACTCAACAAGTCCGCAGCCACGCAAGCCAGAGCCTGCTGTGCGTGCAGTTGTTCGATCAGCGGGCGCAGGTCGCGAATCTCGCCATGGGTATCGGGGTACTGCAGCAGCGCGCCGAACACCTGATGACTGGCGAGGTTATCTACAGGGCCGACGATCAGTTCGAAGCCGAAACCTTCGGCACGAGTGCGAACGACGGAGAGCGTCTGGGGATGACAGTTTTCGTCAACGAAGAAAGCGTTGCTCTTGGACTTGGCGATGCGTTTGGCCAGGGCCATGGCTTCAGCGGCAGCAGTGGCTTCGTCGAGCAACGACGCGTTGGCCATGGCCAGGCCCGTGAGGTCGATGGTCATCTGCTGGAAGTTGAGCAGGGCTTCGAGCCGGCCTTGGGCGATCTCGGGTTGGTAAGGGGTGTAGGCGGTGTACCAGCCGGGATTTTCCAGCACGTTACGCAGGATGACATTGGGCGTGATCGTGCCGTGATAGCCCATGCCGATCAGGCTGGTCCAGATCTGGTTGCGCTCGGCATAGCCCTTGAGCTTCGCCAATGCCGCCTCTTCGCTCAACGCGGCAGGCAGATCCAGCGCACGATTCAGGCGAATGACCGGTGGGACGGTCTGTTCGATCAGTTCGGTTCGGCTGGCAACGCCGAGGGACTGCAGCATCGCCTGTTGTTCGGCGGCATCGGGGCCGAGGTGGCGACGCAGAAAGGCATTCGGGTCGTGCAACTGGCTCAGGGATGGCGACGTGGACATGACGGCCTCTCTCTTTACTGGACGACTAAGCCGCGATGGGCAGAGCTTTAGAGTCTAGAAAGGGATTGGCGGTTGTGTGGAGAAAGTGTGTCGGATCGGGTGCTGAGGCGCGAAGATCCGTGTGGAAGGTGGGCTGGCGCGCGGTGTCGAACAACATCGTAATGAATGGTCTCCCTGTAGCAGCACGGCTCGCCAGCGGTCGCGGCTTTGACTCGTCACCGCCGGCAAGCCGTGCTGCTACACGGGGTACTGAACTTACTCGCCGATGGCAGTCTTGTAACCGGCAGCGTCCAGCAGCTTGGCCAGGTCGCCGTCAGCATTGCTTGGTCTGACTTTGAAGATCCACGAGTCGTAAGGGCTGTTGTTCAGCTCTTCTGGGGCATCACCCAGCGTTTCGTTGACTTCAACGACTTCACCGCCAACCGGCGAGTAGATGTCGGAGGCGGCTTTCACCGACTCAACCACACCCGCCGCATCGCCTGCGGTGAAGACCTTGCCGATTTCCGGCAGCTCGACGAACACCACATCGCCCAGCGCTTCCTGCGCATGGTCTGAAATACCGACCACGATCAGGTCACCCTCTTGTCTGGCCCACTCATGGCTCTCGGCAAAACGCAGTTCGGCGGGAATATTGCTCATTTTTTATCCTCTCTACATCATCAGGTCAGCGGAGTAACCCCGCCAGGGTTGGCTTTTAGTAAATTCTAGATCAGAGCCCTGCCATGACGCACGAACGTCGGCTGAACCACGCGGACCGGGTACCACTTGCCGCGGATCTCCACCTCGGCACGGTCAGCGGTGGCCATCGGCACACGCGCCAGGGCAATCGACTTGCTTAGCGTAGGAGAGAAACTACCACTGGTGATCTCTCCTTCGCCAACTTCCGCTATTCGGACGACCTGATGTGCGCGAAGAACACCTCGTTCTTCGAGAACAAGTCCTACGAGCTTGGAAGCAACGCCTTTCGCCCGCTCGGCTTGCAGCGCGCTGCGGCCGATAAAATCGCGACCTTCCGGACCCCAGGCCACGGTCCACGCCATATTCGAGATAAGCGGTGAAACCTGCTCGTCGATTTCCTGACCATACAGGTTCATGCCGGCTTCAAGACGCAGGGTGTCCCGCGCCCCCAACCCGATCGGCGAGATGCCAGCCCCCACCATATCGTTGAAGAAACTGCAGGCTTGCTCGGCAGGCAGAATGATTTCCAGACCGTCCTCGCCGGTGTAGCCAGTGCGGGCAATGAACCAGTCGCCTTGCTGCTGGCCTTCGAAAGGCCGGAGGGTGTGGATAAGTTCAGCGCGGGCCTGAGTCACCAGTTCGGCGATTTTCTGTCGGGCGTGCGGCCCCTGAATGGCCAGCATGGCTAACTCGGAACGATGATTCAGGCGCACGTCGTAGCCGGAAAGGTGGGCATTCATCCAGGCCAGATCCTTGGCGCCGGTGGCGGCGTTCACCACCAGTCGGTAACCCTCGTCGGTCAGGTAGACGATCATGTCGTCGACGATACCGCCGCGGGTGTCGAGCATCGCGCTATAAAGCGCGCGGCCCGTGTGTTGCAGTCTGCCGACGTCGTTGGCCAGCATATGTTGGAGCCAGGCCTGGGCCTGGCTACCTGAAACGTCGAGGACATGCATGTGCGACACGTCAAAAATTCCACAGTCGCGACGCACCTGATGGTGTTCCTCGACCTGTGAGCCGTAGTGCAATGGCATATCCCAACCACCAAAATCGACCAGCTTCGCGCCTAGGGCGAGGTGCAGGTCAAAGAGGGGCGTACGCTGTCCCATGGGTGTCTCCTTCCGGGCGTGGCGAAGACGCGGTCGTCAAATCAACGGCAAATCCCCCGTGACTTGGGGTCTGGAGCTTTTGCTAATTTGCGGAATTGTCTGACAGACCATGTCGATTGCGGCGCATTGTAGCCGCAAGGTTGTGACCCCGCACCTAGGCGATCGGTCTGGCCGAACGTCTGATTAGGCCAATTACCGGTAGTAAACCGACCATGACCAATGTCAGCGCCGGTAAAGCGGCTCGCGCCCACTCCCCTTCACTGGTCATTTCGAAAATCCGCACCGCCAGCGTGTCCCAGCCAAACGGGCGCATCAGCAGCGTGGCGGGCATTTCCTTGAGCACATCAACGAACACCAACAACGCGGCGCTCAGGGTGCCGGGAATCAGCAGCGGCAGATAAATCTTGAAAAACAAACGTGGCCCGCTGACGCCCAGGCTGCGCGCCGCTTCAGGCAGTGACGGGCGAATCCGCGACAGGCTGTTTTCAAGAGGCCCGTAAGCGACCGCGATGAACCGCACCAGATACGCCAGCACCAGCGCTGCCAGGCTGCCGAGCAACAGCGGCTTGCCTGCGCCACCGAGCCAACTGGATAACGGCACCACCAGCTCGCGATCCAGATAACTGAATGCCAACATGATCGACACCGCCAGCACCGACCCCGGCAGCGCATAACCGATGTTCGCCAGGCTCACCCCCATGCGGATGGCACGGGTCGGTGCCAAACGACGGGCGAACACCAGAATCATCGCCACGCTCACCGTGACCAAAGCCCCGATCCCTCCCAGATAGAGGGTGTGCAGGATCAGGCCGGTGTAGCGTTCGTCCAGATCGAAGCGTCCGCGTTGCCAAACCCAGACGATCAACTGCAACAGCGGAACCACGAACGCGCAAGCGAACACCAGCCCACACCAGCCAGTGGCCGCGACTGCCTTGATGCCGTGCAGGTGATACAACGCCTTGACCCGTGGCCGCTCGTTGCTCGCACGGCTGGCGCCACGGGCGCGATGCTCCCCATACAAAACCAGCATCACCGCCAACAGCAGCAGACTGGCGAGCTGCGCTGCACTGGACAGGCTGAAAAACCCATACCAGGTCTTGTAGATCGCAGTAGTGAAGGTGTCGAAGTTAAACACCGACACAGCGCCGAAATCTGCGAGGGTCTCCATCAGCGCCAACGCGACGCCAGCACCGATGGCCGGTCTCGCCATCGGCAACGCGACGCGCCAGAAGGCCTGCCACGGAGACTGGCCGAGAATCCGCGCCGCCTCCATGAGGCCTTTGCCCTGAGCGAGAAACGCCGTGCGTGCCAATAGGTAAACGTAGGGGTAGAAGACCAGCACAAGAACCACGATAACGCCGCCAGTGGAGCGCACGCGGGGAAAGCGTATGCCAGTGCCAAACCAATCGCGCATCAGCGTTTGCACGGGCCCTGCGAAGTCGAGCAGGCCGACGAACACGAACGCCAGCACATAGGGCGGAATGGCGAACGGCAGCATCAGCGCCCAGTCCAGCCAGCGTCGACCGGGGAATTCGCACAGTGCAGTGAGCCAGGCGAGACTCACCCCCAGCAGCGTCACGCCAACGCCCACGCCGAGCACTAATGTCAGGGTATTGCCCAGCAGGCGCGGCATCTGGGTTTCCCACAAATGCGACCAGATTTCGTGATCGATGGTCTGCCAGGAAAACAGCAGCACGCTCAGTGGCAGAAGCACCAGTGCGGCGATCGCGAAAACCAGGGGATACCAGCGGCGCTGGACGGGATGGGCCAAGGGGGTGTTCTCAACGAAAAAGATGCAGCTTGCCAATTCACTCGGCGTCAGGTGCGAGCGCCAATTCCCGTGGGAGGGAGCTTGCCCGCGAATCGCGGAGTGTCAGTCAGCATTCATTTGTCCGACCCAGCGCATTTCGCGAGCAAGCTCCCCTTCCAAAGTGCTAGGTCGATTCGAGTGCTGCGTTACGTCAGTCAATCTGTGGCAACTGTGTAGTTCAATTCCAGCCAACCCGATCCATCATGCGAATTGCCTCGGCCTGACGTCTCCCGGCGATCTCGACCGCAATGGTGTCAGCCTTGAACTCACCCCAGCTCGCCACTTCTTCAGACGGCGGGACTTTCGGGTTGGCGGGGAATTCCTGGTTGGTACCGGAGAATATCGTTTGCGCCTCAGGGCCAGTCATCCACTCGACCAGTGCCTTGGCGGCATCCGGATGCGGCGCGTACTTGGTCAAACCAATACCGGACAGATTCACGTGTACACCGCGATCCGACTGGTTCGGCCAGAACAGGCGCACGGCCAGATCGGGATTCTGCTTGTGCAGGCGACCGTAATAGTAGGTGTTGACGATGCCGACGTCGCATTGGCCAGCGTTGATTGCCTCAAGCACCGCGATGTCATCGGAGAACACGTCGGTGGACAGGTTGTTGACCCAGCCCTTGAGAATCTTCTCGGATGCCTGGGCGCCATGGGTTTCGATCAGCGTGGCGGTCAGCGACTGGTTGTAGACCTTCTTCGCCGTGCGCAGGCACAGACGCCCTTCCCACTGCTTGTCGGCGAGTGCTTCGTAGGTGGTCAGCTCTTCGGGTTTTACCCGGTCGGTCGAATAGGCGATGGTCCGCGCACGCAGGCTCAGACCCGTCCAGCTGTGGGTCGAGGAACGATATTGCGCGGGGATGTTTGCGTCGATAACGGCAGACGTGAAGGGTTGGAGGATGCCCATCTGCTCGGCTTGCCAAAGGTTGCCGGCGTCGACAGTCAGCAGCAGGTCGGCGGTCGCGTTCTCCCCCTCGGCCTTGATGCGCTGCATCAGCGGCGCTTCCTTGTCGGTGATGAACTTAACCTTCACGCCAGTCTTGGCGGTATAGGCATCGAACACCGGCTTGATCAGCTCGTCGATACGGGAGGAGTAAACCACAACTTCATCAGCGGCCTGGGCGGTGCTGCCGAGCACGGCCAATGCCAGGGCAGCCAGAATACGCTTCCTCGCCAGCATGCGGGGGCCTCGTCTTTGAGAAATGAGGCGAAATGGTAGTGAATCGCATCAACGAAGTCCGGCCCGAGCCGTTACCAGATGTTGCAGGCTTGATTACAGCCTCGCCAGCTCCGGCAAATCTCCCGTGAGCCCCAGCGCCTGGCGCACGAACATCGCCTTGGCTTCCGCTGACTGATCGACCATTTTCAAGCCGGTATTGCGCAACCAGCGAACCGGCAACGGATCTGCCTGAAACAGTCGCTCGAAACCTTCCATTGCCGCCATCAACGCCAGGTTGTGCGGCATGCGACGGCGTTCGTAGCGGCTGAGCACTTTTGGATCAGCCAGTCGTTCGCCGCGCTCGACCGCACTGTGCAGCACTTCGGCCAGCACGGCGGCATCAAGGAAGCCCAGATTCACGCCCTGCCCGGCCAGCGGGTGAATGGTGTGCGCGGCATCGCCAATGAGCGCCAATCCTTCAGCGACATAGCGCTTGGCATGACGCTGACGCAGCGGCACACACAAACGCGGATCAGCAGAGATCACCTGCCCGAGACACCCCTCGAAGGCCTTCTCAAGCTCGCGACAGAAGGCATCCTCTTCCAGCTTCATCAGCCGCTCGGACTCAGCAGGCGTTACAGACCAGACGATGGAACACCAATGCTCACCCTCACGCTCAAGGGGCAGAAAGGCCAGAGGGCCGTCATCGGTGAAACGCTGCCAGGCAGTCTTCCGGTGGGAATCTGCCGTGCGCACGCTGGTCACGATGGCGTGGTGCATGTAGTCCCATTCGCGGGTGGCGGTGCCGGTCATGCGCCGGACTGTGGAATTGGCGCCATCAGCAGCGACCACCAGCGGCGAGCGCAAGGTGCGGCCATCCGCCAGAGTCAGCAGCCAGTCATCACCGGAACGGCGCATCTGCTCCAGCCGCGCGTTGGCCAGAAGGCCGATATCGCAGTCGTGCAGACGCTCGATCAACGCATCCTGCACCACGCGGTTTTCGACGATATGGCCGAGCACCTGGGCATGCACGCTCGACGCGGAGAAATGCACCTTCCCCGTGCCGCTGCCATCCCACACATGCATCTCGCCATAAGGGCTGACGCGCCGCGAGACGATGCCGTCCCAGACGTTCAGACGTTCGAGAATACGCTGGCTGGCTGCGGACAACGCACTGACCCGCGGCTCGAATACCGCGTTCTGGTCAAACGGCTTGACGCTTAACGGGCTGCCATCGACCACAAGAATGTTCAGCCCGCTGTTTTGCAGCGCCAGCGCCAATGCGCTACCGACCATTCCGGCCCCGACAATCAGCAGATCTGCGCGCGTTTCCATGCTTTAAATCGTTCTCGGCTGTGGCAACGGCCACGTGTGAAAAGAGGGGTTAGACATCAGCCCGCGTTCCCAGCCCCATGGCCTGCCGGGCGAACCAGCTCTTGGCCGAGGGCAGCAGGTCCAGGCCGAGCAAGCCAATATTACGGCCGGCAGTGATTGCCGGCTGCTGGCTGCCGAACAGCCGGGTGACCTGATCGGAAAAGCCCACGGTAAGTTTTTGATCCAGGTACTGACGGTCGCGGTAGGCCTGCAAAGTTGGCAGATCGCCGGGCATTGCGTCACTGGCGAGCAGCGCTTCGGCCAACGATGCCGCATCGCGCAACGACAGGTTGAAACCTTGGCCTGCAATCGGATGCAGGCTGTGCGCGGCGTTGCCCAATACGACCAGGTTAGACCTCACCTGCTCTTCGGCCTCGATCAACGACAGCGGGTAGGTATGACGCACACCGACCTGCTTCAACGCGCCGAGGCGATAGCCAAACACGCCCTGAAGCTCAGTCAGAAAGCTGCGGTCGTCCAGCGCCATCAGGCGTTTTATTTCCTCGGGCTTGCGAGTCCACACCAGCGCGCAGCGATTGTCAGGCAATGGCAGCAATGCCATCGGGCCTTCGTCGGTGAAGCGCTCGAAAGCTTGACCGCAATGCGCCTCGCCCGGCGTGATGTTGGCGATCAATGCGCTCTGGTCGTAGGGAGTGGTTCGAACGCCGATGCCCAGTTGCTCGCGCAAACTCGAACGGCCGCCATCGGCGAGCACCGCCAGGTCGCAATCCAGTTGGGTTTCATCGTTCAGGGTCAGGCGGTATCCGTCGTGCAGCGCCCGCATCTGTTTCACTTCGGCAGGCACTCGCCAACTGATCACATCTTTATCCAGCCCTTGCCACAGGCATTGGCCGAGCCAGGCGTTTTCAACCACATAGCCCAGCGCAGGCACGCCTTCCTGCATTGATGACAGACGCGCGGCGCCGAACCGGCCTTTATCGGACACCTGAATCTGCAGGATAGGCTCGGCACGACGGCTGATCTGCTGCCACAGGCCGAGGCGTTCGTAGATCTGTCTCGCGCCAAAGGACAGCGCCGAGGATCGTGCATCATAACTAGGCTGGTAGGTGTCGCCCGGCGCGAAAGGCTCGATCAGGACGATTTTCCAGCCCCGTGCCTTGGCGCCAGCTTGCAACGCCAACGCCAGGCTCGCGCCCACCAGACCGCCACCGACGATGGCCAGATTGAAGCGGCTCATGCGGCTTCAGTTCGCGCAGCAGCCATCAGGGCCTCGATTTCAGGAACTGACTTGGGCACGCCACCGGTCAGGATTTCACAGCCTTTTTTGGTCACCACGACATCGTCCTCGATTCGTACACCGATCCCGCGCCATTTCTTCGCGACGTTCTGATTGTCCGGCGACACATAAATACCCGGTTCGACGGTCAGCGCCATGCCGACTTCCAGCACACGCCACTCACCACCGACCTTGTATTCACCAACGTCGTGCACGTCCATGCCGAGCCAGTGGCCGGCGCGGTGCATGTAAAAAGCTTTGTACGCCTCGGCGGCGATCAGTTCATCGACCTCGCCCTGTAGCAGGCCCAGTTCCACCAGCCCGGCAGTGATTACCTGAACCGTCGCCTCATGAGCCTGGTTCCAGTGGTTACCCGGTTTGATGGCGGCAAACGCTGCTTCCTGAGACCTCAGCACCAACTCATAGATCGCTTTCTGTTCAGCGGAAAACTTGCCGCTGACCGGAAACGTTCGGGTGATGTCGCTGGCGTAACAGTCGATCTCGCAACCGGCATCGATCAACACCAGATCGCCGTCCTTGAGCGGTGCATCGTTCTCTTGATAGTGGAGGATGCAGGCATTGCGGCCCGACGCGACGATGGAGCCATAGGCTGGCATCTTTGCCCCGCCCTTGCGGAACTCGTAGTCCAGCTCGGCTTCCAGGCTGAACTCGTAAAGCCCGGCGCGGCTGCTCTGCATCGCACGAACGTGGGCGCGTGCAGAAATCTGTGCGGCCTCTCGCATCACTTTCACTTCGGCCGCCGACTTATACAGACGCATGTCGTGCAGCAAGTGATCCAGCGCAACGAACTCTTTCGGCGGTTGCGCGCCCAGATGGGCCTTGGAACGGATGACGTTGATCCACTCCATCACATGGCGATCGAACTCGGGATTGTTGCCCATCGACGAGTACACCCGATCACGACCCTCGATCAGGCCGGGCAGAATGTCGTCGATGTCGGTAATGGGGAAGGCGTCGTCGGCGCCGAAATCACGAATCGCCCCGTCCTGGCCGGCGCGAAGCCCGTCCCAAAGCTCGCGCTCGGGATTGCGCTCGCGACAGAACAAAACATATTCGCCATATTCGCGACCGGGAATCAGGACGATCACCGCTTCAGGCTCAGGGAAGCCGCTCAGGTACTGAAAGTCGCTGTCCTGGCGGTACACATGTTCGACATCACGATTTCGAATGGCCACCGCAGCCGCCGGCAGAATGGCGATGCTGTTGGGCTCCATCTGCTCCATCAAGGCTTTGCGACGACGGGCGTATTCGGCTTTCGGGATATGGATCATGGGCAAGGACGGTCCTCCGGGTGAGTGCGCAGGTCGCCAACGCAAAGGAGGACGACCGGATCGGCGACGACAGGCAATCAGTGCAAAGAAGGCTTCGCTTCAGGTTCCGCTTTCTTGTTGAACTCGGTGAACAGCAGCAGCGGCGCGACGCGCAGGTACTCCATGACTTCCATGTAGTCGCTCTCGCCGTCTTCGGACTCGTCCAGCGCATCCTGAATCTGCGCGATGGCCGCCAGATCCTGCAACACGTCCCGAGCGTCTTCGCTCAGCGACTGACCGCCGACACGGGCGAAACCGTTAAGGAAACCCTGACACCACTGGCCCATCGCGGTCGTCCGCGCAACCAGAGGGTCATCGTCACCGGGCAACAGCAGCACAACGGTCATGTCGTCGCCGGTCAATTCGTTTTTCACCATTTCCTGCAAACCGATCAGGGCCTGGCGCACGTTGGCTTCAGGCTCGGTTTCCAGCAATAGCTTTGCGTCTTCGATCCAGTCATCTGCGTCGAAGCCTGCGCCTGCGCAACTGCGGCCCAGCAGCAGGCCGTGCAGCTCGGCGGGGGAGACTGGATGACCACTGCTTTCGAGCAAAGTGGCGAATGCGTTGTACGGGGAATTCTGATTAGGCATGGGCAACTAGGCGCCAAGCGGCGCAATGTCTAGAATGAAGGCCTTGTATCGTAGCACCGGCAGACGCGCCCAAGCTATCCGGCGATATTCGAGGCGAGTCCCGACCCCAGCTCCTGCACCACTCATCTGAAAGTAATCAGTGGAAAACAATGGAAGACAACGACCTGCAAGCGCTGATGGCTCGACTGGAGTTATTGATCAATCGTGTCGAGCAACTAAAAAGTCAAAACGGACTCTTATTAGCTCAGGAAAAAACCTGGCGCGAGGAACGCGCTCACCTCATCGAAAAGAACGAAATCGCCCGGCAAAAGGTCGAGTCCATGATTTCGCGCCTCAAGGCCCTGGAGCAAGACTCATGAGTAATGGCAACAGCATCACCGTGCAAATTCTCGACAAAGAGTATTCGATCATCTGCCCTCAGGAAGAGCGCACCAATCTGGTCAGCGCCGCGCGTTATCTGGACGGCAAGATGCGCGAGATCCGCAGCAGCGGCAAGGTCATCGGCGCCGACCGTATCGCGGTGATGGCCGCGCTGAACATTACCCATGACCTGTTGCACAAACAGGAACTGCCCGAAGCCCAGGCCAGCGGCTCGACCCGCGAGCAGGTGCGCGATCTTCTGGACCGCGTGGACCTGGTCCTTGCCACGGATGAGCCAAAAGCACAAGGCTGATTGTTGCGACATGATTCGGTATACTTGCCACCGCTCCCTGGAGTGCTTGCCAGTCGGTCATGTCCCTGAGCCGATACGCACAACCACGGGGGTTGCACGTTGGGGTTGGTGTGCATGTCCGCTCGACGGAAAGCCTTAAAGCCTCCTGCAATCTCCACCTTGAACTTTCGGGTTCAAGGGCTACACCGACAGCGGTTCGTCGGGGAGTCTCAAATTCTCAAACCATTGCCAGACGTCCTGTCTGGCGGTGGAAATGGGGCGGCCATCGTGAATCAACCTGATCCCCCGGCCCCTCTTCCAAATCGCACGGACCCGCCTGCATGACTTCTTGTGGCGCCGCTTCCCTGAACGATTCCTCTGCACTTTCCCGCCCACAATTGCGTCGTCTTCTACGCAAGGCTCGTCGTGCGCTCAATCGCGCAGAACAGCGACAGGCGGCACAGGGTCTGTACCGTCAACTCGCGCAAAATCCACTTTTCCGCCGTGCCCGGCATGTTTCTCTGTACCTTCCGATGGACGGTGAAATCGATCCGCGCTTGCTGCTGCGCGAAGCTCAACGTCGTGGGAAAAAGACTTATCTGCCGGTGCTCAGCGCCTGGCCCCGAACCAAAATGGTGTTCCAGCGCGTGCGGCCGGGGGAGAGATTCCGGCCCAACCGCTTCCGGATTCCCGAACCGCGCATCGATGCCAGAAAACAACGCAAGATCTGGGCGCTGGACCTGATCCTGATGCCGCTGGTGGGCTTCGACGATCAAGGCGGGAGGCTGGGGATGGGCGGCGGATTCTACGACCGCAGCCTGGCCTATCAGGCGCGTCGAAAAGCCTGGCAGAAACCGGTGTTGCTCGGTCTGGCCCACGAATGTCAGAAAGTCGAGAAGCTGGCTGTCGCCAGTTGGGATGTACCGCTGCAAGGAACGGTGTCGGACAAGCGTTGGTATTTGGCGTGATGGCGTAGCGATTTTTTGCAGCAGCCCGGTAAGCCGGGCTGCCAGCGCTGAATCAGCGGCGAGGCTGTTGCTGTTGTTGCTGGGTGATTTCAACCGGCGCATCGGCCTTGGCGGACCACAGCCCCTGCGCGTATCCGGTGGTGACAATGCCCAAGCCGAACAAAATGACCAAAATCCATAGTAAATCCGGCTTGCGTTGCATTGATTGCCCCCCTTTGGCAAACCAAAAACTAGCGTTCGCGACTTGTTTCTGTAGGTCGCGTAACGGTGTAGCCCTGAAAATCCCGGCATTCTGCGGTAACGTGAACCAACACGCAAATACTGGCGTCAGCCGACTGTCGGTTTGTCATGAAAGCGTAGGACAACCTGTCCAGATCTCATTCAGGAGCCTTAGAAAATGGCCTATTGGCTGATGAAATCCGAACCCGACGAGCTATCGATCAGCGGCCTGCAAAAACTCGGCAATGCCCGTTGGGACGGGGTTCGCAATTACCAGGCCCGTAACTTCCTGCGAGCCATGGCGGTCGGCGACGAGTTCTTCTTCTATCACTCAAGCTGCCCTGAGCCAGGTATTGCCGGTATCGGAAAAATCACCGAAGCGGCCTACCCTGACCCTACCGCGCTGGACAACAAGAGCCACTACTTCGACGCCAAGGCCAGTAAGGACAAGAATCCCTGGACTGCCATCGACGTCGCTCATGTCGAAACCTTTTCCAAAGTACTGGGCCTGGGCTACCTGAAGCAGCAGGCTGCACTGGAGCAACTGCCGCTGGTGCACAAAGGCAGCCGACTGTCAGTCATGCCGGTGACGGCCGAGCAATGGGCTGCAGTACTGGCGCTGCGTTAAAGCCTTAACGCAACTCACCTTTGGAGCGGCACAGCTTGCCGGCGGTGGCGTCTTCGAAATCGCTGCCGACGGCAAGCCGGACGACCACAGGACACTCGCCCCGGGTCGCTGGATAGCTGGCTTTACTGAGCAATAAAGTTATTGAACAGCAGGTCTTCAACCACAGGCTGGCCGGTTTCCTGACTGAGCACTTGCTGGGTCTGCTTCAGGGCCTCCTGACGCAGTTTTTCCTTGGCGTCGACGTTGCCCATGCTGTCGACCGTCTGCTGAGTGAACAGCGCAACCAACTGGTTACGGATCAGCGGTTCGTTCTGCTTCACCAGTTTTTGCGCATCGGCGCCCTTCACTCGCAGCGCTACATCCGCTTTGTAGACGTGCAACTTCGGGCTGCCATCCAGCGCGTAGTTGCCCACGAACGGCGGGGTCAGCGCCACATAGGAAACCTTGTTCGGGTCTTCCTTTTCACCACCCTCTTCGGCCATCGCCACAACCGGTGCCGACAACGCCAACAACATCAGAATCCACGCTTTCACAGTCCACTCCTCAATCCGGTTCGCGCCATAGCTTACTAAAGCTTATGCACGCCTATCAGGCAGGGGCATGCTCATTGACCCCACAACCTCTCTACCTACACTTATCGGCCATCACAGGAAAAGGAATAGCCCCCGATGAAAGCCGTGCTCTGCAAAGCCTTCGGCCCCGCCGAAAACCTGGTGCTGGAAGACATTCCGACGCCTGAACCCAAGAAGAATGAAATCCTGCTGGACGTGCACGCGGCCGGGGTCAACTTCCCCGACACCCTGATCATCGAGGGCAAATACCAATTCAAACCACCCTTCCCGTTTTCTCCAGGCGGCGAAGCGTCCGGCGTGGTCTCGGCGGTGGGCGAAAAGGTCAGCCATCTTAAAGTAGGCGACCGGGTCATGGCTCTGACCGGCTGGGGCAGCTTCGCCGAGCAGATCGCCGTCGCGGGCTACAACGTCCTGCCAATTCCCGAGGCGATGGACTTCACCACCGCAGCCGCCTTCAGCATGACCTACGGCACCTCCATGCACGCGCTCAAACAGCGCGCCAATTTGCAACCCGGCGAAACCCTGCTGGTGCTGGGCGCTTCGGGGGGCGTGGGCTTGGCCGCGGTGGAAATCGGCAAGGCCATGGGCGCCCGCGTCATCGCCGCCGCGAGCAGCGCCGACAAACTCGACGTCGCGAAAAACGCCGGTGCCGACGAACTCATCAACTACAGCGAAACCAACCTCAAGGACGAAATCAAACGCCTCACCAACGGCAACGGCGTCGACGTCATCTACGACCCCGTCGGCGGCGACCTCTTCGACCAGGCCATCCGCTCCATCGCCTGGAACGGCCGCCTCCTCGTCGTTGGCTTCGCCAGCGGCCGCATCCCCGAACTGCCGGTGAACCTCGCGCTATTGAAAGGCGCCTCGGTCGTCGGGGTATTCTGGGGTTCGTTTGCGCAGAGACAACCGCAGGACAACGCAGCGAACTTCCATCAGCTGTTTACATGGTTTGGTGAAGGCAAGTTGAAACCGCTGGTATCGAAGGTTTATCCGCTGGAACAGGCTGGGGAAGCGATTGATTCGTTGGGGCAAAGGAAGGTGGTTGGGAAGGTGGTTGTTGGGGTTAGGTGATCGACCATCGAATTCCCCTGCCCTGAAGCAGGGGCGTTCACATACAAGGCTGTCTCGGGGTGCCGGTATCACTTACAAACGCCCCCGTATCACCTCCGGCAGCAGCTCCAGATACTTCAACTCCGGATTCTCCCTACATTGGCTCAGGATCTCCGGCATCGCATTGACGAACTGATCGGAGATGGCCTGATCGGCTGCAAACGACAATTTCTCCTTATGCGCCTTGCGGGCAAGCAGTTGCCGGGTGTGGCGGAAGGTGGGGATTTCGACGAGGTCTTCATCGGGTAACTTCTGCTGCCGATATTCGACCTCTTTGTTCAGCCGTGCACATGAGAGCGAACGAATGCGGCTGCGCATCCGTGCCATCAATTCACGACTATCGCCCGTGGCGGCAAAGTAGATATCCGTTTGCACAGCAATAATGGCCGGGGTTGCGTCGGTGACTGCCCGAGGTTTGAGACGCCAGCGGGACGCCGCGCTGCTGGCTGATTCCGCGAACTCACGATAGGAGCTTTTCAACACTTGAATATCACTGATCGAACCATCGTTATGGGCGTTGAACGCCAAACGAACCACTCCAGAGATACCGGCTCTGTACAAACTGGAGGGGTACTTGGCAGAGGGTTGTATGTCGTATTCCAGTTTCATTTCATCAGCCTGGGCGACGGTACCACCACTCATGGCAAGCCATAAAAGAAGTCCTTTCAAATCTCTCTCCTTTCCCAGGAAAAACGCATCCGCAACCGGCGCTCGCGTGGTTCTTCATCGAAGATGACATGCACGCTTTCGCCAATCTCGGCGGGCATGTCTGCACTCACCTCCCAAGGTTTGAATCGCCATCGTTTGACGGCTGAAAGCGTGGCATTTGCCGACTGCTGATCGGTCTGTTCGACGAGCATGACGTTACGTACCGAACCGTCGTGATGGATGTCGTAGTTCACCCTGACGCTGGAGAACGATTTCCCCCCACGCAAGCCGGAGGGATACGCCGGGGAAACGTACCGATCAAACTGGGGATGAGTTCGTTCGCCTGCCGACGCTCCCTCGATCATCAGCGCGCAAAGCCCGATTACAGGCACCAAACCCCAAAATACTTTCACGTTCACCTCGACGCCTCACGCTCTGCGGCAGATGGTTGCGATGCTACGGGGCAGTGGAATCGCCGATAAGGTTATCGATTCCGGCTCTCAAGTAGGACGGATCTGAAAGAACGAACACCGAGATACACATTTACGCCATGTTCGTAATCCAACACGCCAAATCGCCTGAATCCGGGCCTTTTACTGATGAGAAGGCTTCCTATTTTCTGTAATGAAAATGTAATATTCGGTTTCGCATAACAATATAAAAACCCTTGGAGTGTCTCGATGTTTGCCTTTTTCCGTCCTGCCGCGCATCAGGCCCCGCTGCCTGAGGAGCGCGTCGACAGCACCTACCGCCGCCTTCGCTGGCAGATCTTCGCTGGTATTTTCTTCGGCTACGCGGGGTACTACCTGCTGCGCAAGAACTTCTCCCTCGCCATGCCTTACCTGATTGACGAGGGTTACACCCGAGGTGAGTTGGGCCTGGCGATTTCCGCGATTGCCATTGCCTACGGGCTGTCCAAGTTCCTGATGGGGCTGGTGTCCGACCGTTCCAACCCGCGCTATTTCCTGCCGTTTGGCCTGCTGGTTTCGGCGGCGGTGATGTTCGTGTTCGGTTTCGCGCCTTGGGCGACGTCGAGCGTGACCATCATGTTTATCTTGCTGTTCATCAACGGCTGGGCGCAGGGCATGGGCTGGCCGCCAAGCGGACGGACGATGGTGCACTGGTGGTCGCAGAAAGAACGCGGTGGCGTGGTGTCGGTGTGGAACGTGGCGCACAACGTCGGCGGCGGCCTGATCGGCCCGCTGTTCCTGCTGGGCCTGGGTTGGACCAACGACTGGCACGCGGCGTTCTACGTACCTGCGGCCGTTGCCCTGTTCGTGGCGCTGTTTGCGTTCATCACCATGCGTGACACCCCTCAATCCGTGGGCCTGCCGCCGGTTGAGGAATACAAGAACGACTACCCGGAAGGTTACGACGCGAGCCACGAAAAGGAATTCAGCGCCAAGGAAATTTTCGTCAAATACGTCCTGCGCAACAAAATGCTCTGGTACATCGCGCTGGCGAATGTCTTCGTTTATCTCATACGTTATGGCGTGCTGGACTGGGCGCCGACCTATCTGAAGGAAGCCAAGCATTTCGACGTCGACAAGACCTCGTGGGCGTATTTCTTCTATGAGTGGGCGGGTATTCCGGGGACGCTGCTGTGCGGCTGGATGTCGGACAAGATCTTCCGCGGCAACCGTGGTCTGACCGGCATCGTGTTCATGCTGCTGGTGACCATCGCAACGCTGGTGTACTGGCTCAACCCGCCGGGCAACCCGACGGTCGACATGATCGCGCTGATTTCTATCGGGTTCCTGATCTACGGCCCGGTGATGCTGGTCGGTTTGCAGGCTCTGGAACTGGCACCGAAAAAGGCCGCCGGGACTGCCGCAGGCTTTACCGGTCTGTTTGGTTATCTGGGCGGTTCGGTCGCGGCCAGTGCGCTGATGGGCTACACGGTGGACCATTTCGGCTGGGATGGCGGCTTCGTGATTCTCGTGGCGTCCTGCCTGCTGTCGATCGTGTTCCTGGTGCCGACACTGCGACATACGCGGGTGGCGAGTCAGTCGCGTGAGGCGACGGCGTAACGACGTGACTTTCGCTCTGGAGCAGCACGGCTTGCCGGCGGTAGCGATCATGAGAACAACACCGCCGGCAAGCCGTGCTGCTACAGGACTTGTGATTACCGAGATATCAGGTTTAACACGTACCCCTGAGGGGGCAAGCTTGCTGGCGCCCACAATTGAGCTGCGTTCGCGCATAACGCCATGCAGCGGATCAAACCGCCAAAAATACAGGCCGACACCGATTGAACCGCTCTTCAAGCGTTACGTCGGGCATCGCATGGTGGCGCAGGGCGTGGATCGTCTGCTCGACGTATTCATGTGTGGTGCCGTAACGGCCGGCAGCGCTGGCCAGGACCTGGGTAAGGACGCTGTCGGGCAGATTCCCGGCGTAGCTGGGCAGATGCCGCTCCAGCACAAACCCCAGAGCCTGCACCTTGGTGCCGTCTTCGAGGCGGCAACTGAGCCAGTGCGGGCGATACGACGGAAACGGCATTTCCCGCTGCCACAAGGCGAGCAGTGATTCGTCGAGGTTGTCGTCAGGCAATCGATAGGCGAACCCGCTGCAGGAGCCGCCCCGATCCAGACCGAACACCAGCCCTGGCTGCTCGGGCGTACCGCGATGTTCATGAGACCAGAGATAGAGGCCACGGTGATAACCATGCACCCGACCGCGCTGGCGCTCTACGGCAGTGCATTCGGGGCGCCAGATCAATGACCCGTACGCAAACAGCCAGACAGGTCCACCTTCGTGGCGAGACATGGTGGCGTGCATGGAGGCGAGGAGTTGTTCACGTGTCAGTTTCGGTCCCAGATCGATGACCGGCGGGTAAGCCAGTCCCAAACCATCATGGACGGCCGCCACCAAGCTATTGATTTGATTCCCCATCTGGCTTCCTTCCGACCCGATCAAGGTCAGCGTAGCGCTCAATACATTTAAAACAGGTCGTGCACAGCAGGCGCTTTCAAGACACGACTACTCGCTTATCAGACTCAACCATGACGCGATCCGTCACGCCAGAAAAGCAGCCTGAGCCCGATATGCGATGCAATTAGCACTCCGTGCCCTGTGCCGCCCGGCAGGACGCGGCTTGCAGCGACGCGACCATCTGTCGGTTGGTCAGCCAGAGTTCAAGCGTCAGGACCGCGGCGCATAGGCGAACACATCGGCCCGCATTTGCCGCGAATCCATCCCCGCAACGACCAGAGCATCGAGAGTGGAATAGACCATGTTCGGCGAGCCACTGGCGTAAACCTGAATCGACTTCAGATCGGCGAAGTCCTCACATACCGCTTCGTGCAACATGCCGCAGCGTCCTTCCCAGCCACACAGGTCGCTGACGATTTTGTGCAGGTAGAGATTCGGCAAGGTTTTCCACTCATCCCAATGCTTGAGCTCGTAGAAGTCTTCCGGGCGACGCACGCCCCAGTAGACATGCACCGGATAGGGAAAACCCTTGGCGCGGCAGTGCTCGATGAGGCTGTGCATCTGCCCCATACCGGTTCCTGCTGCGATCAATACCAGCGGGCCGTCGGGAAGCTCACCGAGGTGGGTATCACCAAAGGGCAGCTCGACACGGGCCATGCCTTCACGCTGCAACTGTTTGATCAGGTTCTGCGCACTGGTTTCGCGGGCGAGCACGTGGAACTCCAGATCCCGACCGCTTTCCGGTGCCGAGGCCATGGAGAAGGCCGATTTCTCGCCGTCGTCCCGGGCGATCATCAAGTACTGGCCGGCGTGATAACGCGGCGGTTTGCCTGCCGGCGCCCGGAGCATCACGCGCCAGACATCGCCGCCGACATCGGCGCATTCGGTGACCTGACAGGCAAACGTGCGCACGGGTAGCTCCCCCAGCGGCAGCACGCTGTCCCACAGCACAACGCAGTCTTCTTGCGGCACCGCCAGGCAGGTGTAGATTTCGCCGTGCCCCTGCAGCTCGCCGTTCTGCACGACACTGCCCTCGACCAACAGCGCCGAGCAGATGTGGCAATTGCCGTTGCGACAGCTTTGCGGGCATTCGTAGCCCAGGCGCTGGGCGGCATCGAGGATCCGCTCGCCGGGTAAAGTCTCAAGTACGGCGCCCGACGGCTGCAAGGTTACGCGCATCAATCTATTCCCAGCTGATTCCAGATATCGTCGATCCGGCGAGTGACGGCTTCGTCCTTGACGATGGCGCGACCCCATTCACGAGTGGTCTCGCCCGGCCATTTGTGCGTGGCATCGAGGCCCATTTTCGAACCCAGCCCTGAAACCGGCGAGGCGAAGTCCAGGTAGTCGATCGGCGTGTTGTCGATCATCACCGTATCGCGCTTGGGGTCCATGCGCGTGGTGATCGCCCAGATGACGTCGTTCCAGTCCCGGGCATTGATGTCGTCGTCAGTGACGATAACGAACTTGGTGTACATGAACTGTCGCAAAAACGACCAGACACCCAACATCACGCGCTTGGCGTGGCCGGGGTACTGCTTCTTCATGGTCACGACCGCCATGCGGTACGAGCAACCTTCCGGCGGCAAGTAGAAGTCGGTAATTTCGGGAAACTGCTTCTGCAAAATCGGCACGAACACCTCGTTCAGTGCGACACCAAGAATCGCGGGTTCATCCGGCGGACGACCGGTGTAGGTGCTGTGGTAGATCGGTTTGATGCGATGGGTGATGCGCTCGACGGTGAACACCGGGAAGCTGTCGACTTCGTTGTAATACCCGGTGTGGTCGCCATACGGGCCTTCGTCGGCCATTTCGCCCGGATGAATCACGCCCTCAAGCACGATCTCGGCGCTCGACGGCACTTGCAGATCATTGCCACGGCATTTGATCAGCTCGGTGCGGTTGCCGCGCAGCAGACCCGCGAAAGCGTACTCGGACAGGCTGTCCGGCACAGGTGTCACAGCACCAAGAATGGTGGCAGGGTCAGCTCCCAAGGCTACAGAAACCGGGAATGGCTGGCCTGGATGCTTGTCGCACCATTCCTTGAAATCCAGCGCGCCGCCGCGATGGCTGAGCCAGCGCATGATGACCTTGTTGCGCCCGATCACCTGCTGGCGATAGATACCCAGGTTCTGGCGGTCCTTGTTCGGACCCTTGGTGACCGTCAGCCCCCAGGTGATCAGCGGACCAACATCGCCTGGCCAGCAGGTCTGCACCGGGAGCATGCCCAGATCGACGTCATCACCTTCGATGATCACTTCCTGGCAAGGTGCGTCCTTGACGACTTTCGGCGCCATGGCGATGACTTTCTTGAAGATCGGCAGCTTCGACCAGGCGTCTTTCAGGCCCTTCGGCGGCTCGGGCTCTTTCAGGAAGGCCAGCAGTTTGCCGATTTCGCGCAGCTCTTCGGTGGACTCGGCGCCCATGCCCATCGCCACACGCTCAGGCGTACCGAAGAGGTTACCGAGTACCGGAATATCGAAGCCGGTCGGGTTCTCGAACAGCAGTGCCGGCCCTTTGTTGCGCAGGGTACGGTCACAGACTTCGGTCATCTCCAGCACAGGGGAAATGGGCACCTGGATGCGTTTCAACTCTCCGCGCTGCTCAAGCTGCTGCACGAAATCCCGTAGATCCTTGAATTTCATTAACCCGGCCACTTAACAAATAGATGCACATCCTACCTGCTCTGACGGCCGACAGCAGCTGTCGAGCGCTCAATCATCCGCCTTGAATGGCGTTTTCACTGAGGAAGATCGGTGCAAGCAGGGGCTTCATGCGTTCCCCGCCTTTATCCGAGAGATGATTTTCATCCATGTATTGCGAGTAGCCATCGAACTCGGCGCGGCATATACCGCCCGGGCACATCATCGGCGTCGGATCGAGCACGCGTACCTGGGGATCCTGCTGACTCAATTGAGTGAACAGCGCATTCAGAAACTGCTGACGGGCCAGATGCTCGGCAATGGGTCTGCCGAGACGCTCGGCGGACCGTCCAATCATCGCCAGACTGGCCAGACGCGCCACCGTGCCCTGCCGTTGCAGTGGCACTTCCTTGAAGATCCACACCCGCGCGCCGGCGTCCCTTAAACTGTGAACCATCGCGGTCAGGTCCTTGGCCACTTGCTGCTCGGCCACGGGACGACTGTCGTCACGATAGAGAACGTGCTGCATATCACCGTCTTCTTCGCCGTACAGATACAGGCTCCAACGCGCAGCCAGCACGACGTCGCGGATCTTGTGCTCGCGAATGGATTGCAGCGTAGCCTGATTGAAATCCTGGCACTGCTGACGGGTTTCATGGCCCAGAATGGGCAGACATCCGGACAAACTGGCGAGCCATACCGGAACTCCGTAGCGCTCGGCGTCGGCCTCGATCGCAGGTTTCAGTGCAGCCGCATGGCTGTCACCCCACACTAATTGAACGGGCGCCGCCTGCTCGCCTCCTCCGAAACGACATATTTTGCTCATGTCCGGGCTGTCCCGTTGCAGCAGGCAATCCATTTGTCCCTCCTGCCATTCCCGCGCCTGAGCGTATTGCATTGCCTGCCCGGACAAACGCCCCGGCACACCGTCGGCCTCACGCACCAGTTGACCCGCCACGCCGACGACCAACAGAGCCGCCAGTCCGCAGACCAGCACAGGTTTGCGCCCCGCCAACAGGCGCTTCTCACGGAACGGCAATTCGACCAGACGCCAGCTCAGCCACGCTAACGCCAGACTCAGCACGACCCAGCCGACTGCCTCCCAACCTTGCATGCCATCGACGGAGATCGCGTTGGCGTAGACAAAAACCGGCCAGTGCCACAGGTACCACGAGTAGGAAACCAGGCCGACACCGACCATCACTCGCAGACTCAGCAACCGCCCAACCAACGTGAGCGCCTGGCCGTTTGCCCAGATCATCGCCGTAGCTCCCAGCACCGGCAGCAGCGCGGCCCAGCCGGGGAACGGCGTGTATTTGTTGAAACCGAAAATCGCGTACAGCACCGCCGCAAGGCCAGCCAGACTGACAGCTTGATAGGTCCACGAGGAAAGTTTGCGAGCCGAGACAGGAATGACCGCCAGCATCGCGCCACACAACAACTCCCACGCGCGCATCGGCAGCAGGAAAAACGCTGCATCGGGCTGACGCTTGATGATCCAGACGTTTAGTGCGAACGACACGATCAACAACCCGAACAACATCCAGCGCCATTGCCGCATGAACCGCGTCAACAGCACCATCAGCAGCGGGAAGAGGATGTAGTACTGCTCCTCAACAGACAAAGACCAGGTGTGCAGCAACGGTTTGAAATCGGAAGCCGGGTTGAAATAGCCGTCTTGGCGCATGAACAGGATGTTGGAGATGAACATCGCCTGATAACGCACCGCACGACCGAGCTGTGAGTAGTCGTTGGCGGGCATGATGAGCCAGCCCACCAGCATTACAGCGAGCATCAGCACGCTCAGGGCGGGGATGATGCGACGGGCACGGCGGGCCCAGAAATCGACAAAGCTGAAGCGGCCCGCGCTGATTTCCCGAGAGATGATCGAGGTGATCAGGTAGCCGGAGATGACGAAAAACACATCGACGCCGACGAAGCCGCCGCTGAAGGCACCGAAGCCGAAGTGGTAGAGGACCACCGGAATAACGGCCAAAGCCCGCAGGCCGTCGATATCCCGACGGTTGCCAAAGGTATGCATGACGCTCCTTGTCTCGGTCTGTTACTCGAAAAAAAGACAAAAAAATGGTGCCCCAAAGGGACACCATCTTTCTACAGCCGTTCAGCGCGTTATTTGCGCTTCATCGACAGGAAGAACTCATCGTTGGTCTTGGTCTGTTTCAGCTTGTCGACCAGGAACTCGATGGCAGCCACTTCATCCATGGGATGCAGCAGCTTGCGCAGGATCCACATGCGCTGCAGCTCGTCGTCGGCGGTCAGCAACTCTTCGCGGCGCGTGCCGGAGCGGTTGATGTTGATGGCCGGGAAGACGCGCTTTTCAGCGATCTTGCGATCCAGAGGCAGCTCCATGTTGCCGGTGCCTTTGAATTCTTCGTAGATCACTTCGTCCATCTTCGAGCCGGTTTCAACCAGCGCGGTAGCGATGATAGTCAGCGACCCGCCTTCTTCGATGTTACGAGCGGCACCGAAGAAGCGCTTTGGTTTTTCCAGTGCGTGGGCGTCGACACCACCGGTCAGTACCTTGCCGGAGCTAGGAATGACAGTGTTGTAGGCACGAGCCAGACGGGTGATGGAGTCGAGCAGGATGACCACGTCTTTCTTGTGCTCGACCAGGCGCTTGGCCTTCTCGATCACCATTTCGGCGACTTGCACGTGACGGGTTGGCGGCTCGTCGAAGGTGGAGGCAACCACTTCGCCGCGCACGGTGCGCTGCATTTCGGTTACTTCTTCCGGACGCTCGTCGATCAGCAGAACGATCAGATGGACTTCAGGGTTGTTGCGAGTGATGTTCGACGCGATGTTCTGCAGCATGATGGTCTTGCCCGCTTTCGGCGGCGCAACGATCAGACCACGCTGACCTTTGCCGATCGGGGCACACAGGTCGATGACACGACCGGTGAGGTCTTCGGTGGAACCGTTGCCGGCTTCCATCTTCATGCGCACCGTCGGGAACAACGGCGTCAGGTTTTCGAACAGAATCTTGTTCTTCGCGTTTTCTGGACGGTCGAAGTTGATGGTGTCGACCTTGAGCAGTGCGAAATACCGCTCGCCTTCCTTCGGCGGGCGAATCTTGCCAACGATGGTGTCGCCCGTGCGAAGGTTGAAGCGGCGGATCTGGCTCGGCGAGACATAGATGTCGTCTGGGCCGGCAAGGTAAGAGGCGTCTGCAGAGCGGAGGAAGCCGAAGCCATCCTGGAGGATCTCCAGCACGCCATCACCCGAGATTTCCTCGCCGCTTTTCGCGTGCTTCTTCAGCAGGGAGAAGATCACATCCTGCTTGCGCGAACGGGCCATATTTTCTATGCCCATCTGTTCGGCCATTTCGAGCAGATCGGTAATAGGCTTTTGCTTGAGTTCAGTCAGGTTCATATAGGAATGACGTAATCATGTATGGAGGGGGAAATTAAGCTTTTGGCTTAATGAGGCCGCGCCGCAGAGAAGGCGACAGGATCGCGTACAAATCGAAAGGAGAGCGTCGGCGACGGCTAGCAGGGGGCAACGGAGAAGCCGTTGCGGGGCCGAATGTACCACTTGATTTTCCAAGCGTCTAGTGCAACGCCAGAAAAAAGCCCCGCTATTTGCGGGGCTTTAGCGCCATCAGATGTTGGCGTCGAGAAACGCTTGCAGCTGGGACTTGGACAGAGCGCCGACCTTGGTCGCCGCAACTTCGCCGTCCTTGAACAACATCAGGGTCGGAATGCCACGAACGCCGTGCTTGGCCGGGGTTTCCTGGTTTTCGTCAATGTTCAGTTTGGCAATGGTCAGCTTGCCTTCGTAGGTGCCGGCGATGTCGTCCAGAACCGGAGCGATCATTTTGCATGGGCCACACCACTCAGCCCAATAATCAACCAGCACAGGACCGCTAGCCTTCAGGACATCGGCTTCGAAGCTCGCGTCGCTGACGTGTTTGATAAGGTCGCTACTCATGAGATGTCTCCGAGGTCATAGGCAAAAAAACGTGGACCATCATAACTGTGTCACGCCGTGACAGGAAGGCGCGGGCGATTGTCTCTTGCTATGAACCTGCATGACTAGCTTTATTGAAGTGACGTGTTCCGGACCGCACCAGCTCTCGCCCAACTTGACAGATCAGGCCGAAGGCGCGACGAACACGATGCCGGTGCGCAACGCTGCACCTCGGATGTGCTCCTGCATCGCCTTCTGCGCAGGGCCGGAAGCGTTGCGCGCCAGGGCCCGGAGGATCTTGCGATGTTCCTGCCAGGTTTCCATCGCCCTGCCCGCGCGAATGAAAGGCAGCTTCTGGCTTTCGAGAAAAATGTCGGCGCTGGCGGTGATGATCCCGAGAATGGCCTGATTACCACTGGCGACCAGAATGCGCCGATGGAAATCGAAATCCAGCTTTGCGGCGCACTCGAAATCACCTGCCTTCAATTCCAGGCGCATGGCTTCGACGTTGTCTTCCAGCACATCGCGCTCATCGGCGGTCAGGGTGACTGCCGCCAGTCCGGCGGCGAAGCCTTCCAGCGCATAGCGCAGCTGAAAAGTCTCCGAGGGCGACGCATGGGCCGCATAAGGCCATGAAAAACCACTCGTGCTCTGTTGTGGTTCAGAAATCGCTTGGACGAATACGCCTTTCCCCGGCTGCACGCTGACCACTCCAAGCGCGCTCAACGACGACAATGCTTCGCGTAATGAAGCCCGGCTGACTCCCAGCCGGACCGCCAGATCTCGCTGCGAAGGCAGGCTGTCGCCGGGGCCATAGCCCTGCTCGGCGATCAGTTTGCGGATCGCCTGGAAGGCGGCTTCAGGTACTGCAATCGGGCTCGGGTGCATGGCGACTCAAACGCAATAACCGTGGGAAAAACCCTCTTTTATAGCCATCGCGAAGATTCGGCAAGTGACGCCCAAGCACAGGGCGCCGGGCCTTTGAGGCGCGCCAAAGCAGGGCGAACGCAGTGCCAACTGTTCAGACCAGTTAGACCGCACCAGCCTTGCAGCCCGCATTTTGTGGTTGCGAACGAACGGCTGGCATGAGCTGTGCACTGGAGCTAGGCCATTAACCACGACTCGCCCTGATTTCGGAGACGTCACATGACCAAGCGTTCCAGCGCTCTGCTTGCCGCCCTGTTTGCCAGCCTCATGCTCGGCCAGGCCCCTGCCCACGCCAACGGCCTGGATGATGTGACCGCACGCGGCACCTTGAAAGTTGCCGTGCCGCAGGACTTTCCGCCATTCGGCTCAGTGGGTCCGGACATGAAGCCACGGGGCCTGGACATCGATACCGCACAGCTGATCGCAGATCAATTGAAGGTCAAACTGGAGCTGACTCCTGTCAACAGCACCAACCGCATTCCGTTCCTGACCACTGGAAAGGTGGACCTGGTGATTTCCAGCCTGGGCAAGAACCCGGACCGCGAGAAAGTCATCGACTTCTCCCGCGCCTATGCGCCTTTCTACCTTGCGGTGTTCGGTCCACCTGATGCAGCGATCAACGGCGTGGACGACCTGAAAGGCAAAACCATCAGCGTCACCCGTGGCGCCATCGAAGACATCGAACTGACTGCCGTGGCCCCGAAAGAAGCGACCATCAAACGTTTCGAAGACAACAACTCGACCATCGCCGCCTACCTCGCCAACCAGACCGACCTGATCGCCAGCGGCAACGTGGTCATGGTCGCCATCAGCGAAAAGAACCCCAAGCGCATCCCGGCGTTGAAAGTGAAACTCAAGGATTCGCCAGTCTATGTCGGCGTGAACAAGGGGCAGCCTGAGCTGCTGGCCAAGGTCAACGAAATCCTCGAAGCAGCGAAGAAAGACGGCGCGCTGGAGAAAAACTCGCAGACCTGGCTCAAGCAGCCGCTGCCAGCCGATCTTTGATTGTCGTTCGTTGATCCGAGGCTTTTAGATGGCTTATCAGTTCGACTTCATTCCGGTCCTGCAAAACGCTGACCTGTTGCTGCGCGGCGCCCTGTTCACGCTTGAACTGACGGCGATCGGCACCTTGCTGGGCGTCAGCGTCGGCATTGTCGGCGCGATCGTCAGAGCCTGGAAGATCCAGCCGTTCTCGGCCATCTTCGGGGTCTACGTCGAGCTGATACGCAACACGCCGTTTCTCGTGCAGCTGTTCTTCATCTTCTTCGGGCTCCCCTCTCTGGGGCTGCAGATTTCCGAATGGCAGGCCGCCGTGCTGGCGATGGTGATCAACCTGGGGGCCTACTCGACGGAAATCATTCGCGCCGGCATTCAGGCAATACCTCCCGGGCAACTGGAGGCCTCGGCGGCACTGGCCATGACACGCTTCGAGACCTTCCGCCATGTGGTCCTGATTCCGGCGCTGGGTAAGGTGTGGCCGGCGCTGAGCAGCCAGATCATCATCGTGATGCTCGGCTCGGCGGTCTGTTCGCAAATCGCCACCGAGGAGCTGAGCTTTGCGGCGAACTTCATTCAGTCCCGCAACTTCCGTGCGTTCGAGACCTACATCATCACCACGCTGATCTACCTGTGCATGGCACTGCTCATTCGTCAGTTGCTGGCATGGGTAGGTCGTCGCTATATCGCGAGGAGCCGCTGATGGATTTCACTCTCTGGGACATCGTGCGCAACCTGCTCACTGGCCTGCAATGGACGCTGGCACTGTCGCTGGTGGCGTTCATTGGCGGAGGCGTCATCGGCCTGCTGGTAATGACGATGCGCATCTCCGAGAAAGCCCTGCTTCGCAGGCTTGCTCGTTGCTATATCGAGCTGTTTCAAGGCACCCCGTTGCTGATGCAGTTGTTCCTGGTGTTTTTCGGCGTAGCCCTGTTGGGCCTGGATATTTCGCCATGGGTCGCGGCAGCGCTGGCGTTGACGCTGTTTACCAGTGCCTATCTGGCCGAGATCTGGCGCGGTTGCGTCGAATCGATCTCCAACGGCCAGTGGGAAGCGTCGGCCAGCCTGGCGCTGACGCCCTTCGAACAGCTGCGCTACGTGATCCTGCCGCAAGCGCTGCGCATCGCCGTCGCGCCGACCGTGGGTTTTTCGGTGCAGGTGGTCAAAGGCACGGCTGTGACTTCGATCATCGGCTTCACCGAGCTGACCAAGACCGGCGGCATGCTCGCCAACGCCACGTTCCAGCCTTTCATGGTCTACGGCTTCGTCGCCCTGGGCTACTTCCTGCTTTGCTACCCGTTGTCGCTCAGCGCGCGCTACCTGGAAAGGAGACTTCATGCCTCTGCTTAGAATTTCCGCCCTGCACAAATACTACGGCGACCATCATGTGCTCAAAGGCATCGACCTGAGCGTCGAGGAAGGTCAGGTCGTGGCGATCATCGGTCGCAGCGGTTCGGGCAAGAGTACGTTGCTGCGCACGCTCAACGGGCTAGAGTCGATCAACGACGGCGTGATCGAGGTCGATGGCGAGTATCTGGACGCTGCGCGTGCCGATTTGCGCAGCCTGCGGCAGAAAGTCGGAATGGTGTTTCAGCAGTTCAACCTGTTCCCGCACCTGACTGTTGGCGAGAACGTGATGCTCGCCCCGCAGGTGGTGAAGAAGGTATCCAAGGCCGAAGCGAGCAAGCTGGCCAAGGAAATGCTCGATCGCGTGGGGCTCGGCGAGAAGTTCGATGCGTTCCCTGATCGCCTCTCCGGCGGACAGCAACAACGCGTGGCGATTGCGCGTGCGCTGGCGATGTCGCCGAAGGTGCTGTTATGCGATGAAATCACCTCCGCGCTCGACCCGGAGCTGGTTAACGAGGTGCTGAGCGTCGTGCGCGAACTGGCTAAAGACGGCATGACGTTGATCATGGTGACTCACGAAATGCGCTTCGCCCGCGAGGTCGGCGACAAACTGGTGTTCATGCATCAGGGCAAGGTGCATGAGGTGGGCGATCCCAAGGAATTGATGGCCAACCCGAAAACGCCCGAGCTGGCGAATTTTATTGGATCGGTGGAGCACTGATCGGGTGGCGTGGTTCCGAGGGAAGGAAGGCAGGTACATCCACAATATCTGCTGAGGGCGCAAGCTTGCATTCGCGAGCAAGCTCGCTCCCACACAGCGCGATGTTTAGCGCAAACCGGCGGCGTGCCAGAGCGAGGGCGGAAGATCTGTTGTTTGGCGGCAGGGATGGATCGTGGCACGATGTCGGGGTTATCGACCGAGACCTTTGACCATGCCGCCATCCACAGCCAAAAACCTCTCGCTGATTGCCGCGATCGACCTGGGCTCCAACAGCTTTCACATGGTTGTTGCCAAAGCCAATCAAGGCGAAATCCGCATCCTTGAGCGACTCGGCGAGAAAGTGCAGCTGGCCGCCGGAATCGACGACGAGCGCAAGCTCAGCGAAGAATCCATGCAACGCGGGCTCGATTGCCTCAAGAGATTTGCCCAACTGATCAACGGTATGCCACCCGGCGCCGTGCGGATCGTCGGCACCAATGCCCTGCGCGAAGCGCGCAATCGCAACGAATTCATCCATCGCGCCGAAGAAATCCTCGGACATCCGGTCGAGGTCATCTCCGGCCGTGAAGAAGCGCGCCTGATTTATCTCGGCGTATCCCACACGTTGGCGGACACGCCAGGCAAACGTTTGGTCGCCGACATCGGCGGCGGCAGTACCGAGTTCATCATCGGCCAGCGTTTCGAGCCACTGCTGCGTGAAAGCCTGCAAATGGGCTGTGTGAGCTTCACTCAGCGTTATTTCAAGGACGGCAAGATCACGCCAGCCCGCTACGCCCAGGCCTACACAGCGGCACGGCTGGAGATCATGAGCATCGAGCACGCTCTGCATCGCCTGAAGTGGGATGAAGCGATTGGCTCATCCGGCACCATTCGCGCCATCGGCCTGGCGCTGAAGGCTGGCGGACACGGCAACGGCGAGGTCAACGCAGAAGGCCTGGCATGGCTCAAACGCAAACTGATGAAGCTGGGAGACGTCGACAAGATCGACTTCGATGGCCTCAAACCAGACCGCCGGGCGATATTCCCGGCGGGCCTGGCGATTCTTGAAGCGATTTTCGACGCTCTGGATCTGCAACGCATGGACCACTGCGAAGGCGCCCTGCGTGAAGGCGTGCTCTACGACCTGCTGGGCCGTCACCACCACGAAGACGTGCGTGAGCGCACCCTCAGCTCGCTGATGGACCGTTATCACGTCGATCTGGAACAGGCCGCTCGTGTCGAGCGCAAGGCTTTGTCGGCGCTGGAGCAGGTCGCAAAGGCCTGGGAGCTGGAAGAGGATTTGTACCGGGAGCTGTTGAGCTGGGCCGCCAAGGTGCATGAAGTGGGTCTGGACATCGCTCACTATCACTACCACAAGCACGGCGCCTACCTGATCGAGCACTCCGATCTGGCCGGCTTCTCGCGGGAAGACCAACAGATGCTCGCGCTATTGGTGCGCGGCCATCGTCGCAATATTCCCAAGGACAAGTTCGCCGAGTTCGGCGATGAAGGCGTTAAGCTGATTCGTCTGTGCGTGCTGCTGCGCTTTGCAATCCTGTTCCACCACATTCGCGGCACCCAAGAGATGCCGCAACCTGTGCTGACCGCCAATGGCAACCATCTGGACATCCTGTTCCCGGACGGCTGGCTGGAAAACAACCAACTGACTCAGGCCGACTTCGGCCTGGAAGCCGATTGGCTGACCCGAGTCGGGATCGTCCTCAGCGTACGCTGAGGACCGGGTTGCTGAGCTTTTCCAACAGCGCCGCCTGCACATTGCGGGCGTTCTGGTTGCCGGTCGGCGTGCTGCGAACGTAGCGCCCGTCCGGCTGCAACAGCCAGCTGTGAGTGTTGTCGGTCAGATACCCTTCCAGTTCCTTCTTCACTCGCAGAATCAGCTTCTTGCCTTCCACCGGGAAGCAAGTCTCGACGCGCTTGTCGAGGTTGCGTTCCATCCAGTCGGCACTGGACAGAAACATCTGCTCGTCACCGCCATTGAGGAAGTAGAAGACCCGCGTGTGCTCCAGGAAGCGGCCGATGATCGAGCGCACCTGAATATTGTGCGACACACCCGCAACGCCCGGGCGCAGACAGCACATGCCACGCACCACGAGATCGATCTTAACGCCCGTCTGGCTGGCCTTGTACAGCGCGCGGATGATCTTCGGATCGGTCAGCGAGTTGAACTTGGCGATGATGTGCGCAGGTTTGCCCTCGGCCGCGAATTGAGTCTCGCGGGCGATCATGTCGAGCATGCCTTTCTTCAGGGTGAACGGCGCATGCAGCAGTTTCTTCATGCGCAGCGTCTTGCCCATGCCGATCAACTGGCTGAACAGCTTGCCAACGTCTTCGCACAAGGCATCGTCTGACGTCAGGAGGCTGTAGTCGGTGTACAGACGCGCGTTGCCTGCATGGTAGTTACCGGTGCCCAGGTGCGCGTAACGCACGATCTCGCCCGCTTCGCGACGCAGGATGAGCATCATCTTGGCGTGAGTCTTGAAGCCGACGACACCGTAGATCACCACCGCACCCGCCGCTTGCAGACGGCTGGCCAGTTGCAGGTTGGACTCTTCATCGAACCGTGCGCGCAGTTCGATGACCGCTGTCACTTCCTTGCCATTGCGCGCTGCATCCACCAGCGCATCGACGATTTCCGAATTCGCGCCGCTGCGATACAGCGTCTGGCGCACCGCCAGAACATGCGGGTCTTTCGCCGCCTGACGCAGCAGATCGACGACAGGGGTGAACGACTCGAACGGGTGCAGCAGCAGAATGTCCTGCTTGCTGATCACGTTGAAGATGTTTTCACTGTTCTGCAAAAGCTTCGGGATGGCCGGGGTGAACGGCGCGTATTGCAGCTCCGGATGACTGTCCAGCCCGGTAATGCTGAACAGCCGCGTCAGGTTCACCGGCCCATTGACCTGGTACAGCTCGGTCTCGCTCAGGTTGAACTGCTTGAGCAGATAGTCGGAGAGATGTTTGGGGCAGGTATCTGCGACCTCCAGACGCACCGCATCGCCGTAACGACGGGAGAACAGCTCGCCACGCAGCGCGCGGGCAAGGTCTTCCACATCCTCGGAATCCAGCGCCAGATCGGCGTTACGGGTCAGCCGGAACTGATAGCAGCCCTTGACCTTCATGCCTTGGAACAGGTCATCGGCGTGCGCGTGAATCATCGACGACAGGAACACGTAGTTGTCGCCTAGGCCACCGACGTCTTCCGGCACCTTGATAATACGCGGCAGCAGCCGCGGCGCAGGAATGATCGCCAGTCCCGAGTCACGACCAAAGGCGTCGATGCCTTCCAGCTCGACGATGAAGTTAAGCGACTTGTTGACCAGCAGTGGGAACGGGTGCGTCGGGTCCAGACCAATCGGCGTGATGATCGGCGCGATTTCGTCGCGGAAGTAGCGACGGACCCAGGCCTTGAGCTTGGCGGTCCAGTTACGTCGGCGAATGAAGCGCACCTGATGCTTTTCAAGTTCCGGCAGCAGGATGTCGTTGAGGATGGCGTACTGGCGATCGACATGGCCGTGCACCAGCTCACTGATACGCGCCAGCGCCTGATGCGGTTGCAGGCCGTCGGCACCGGCCTGTTCGCGGGCGAAGGTAATCTGCTTTTTGAGACCGGCGACACGGATTTCGAAGAACTCGTCCAGGTTGCTGGAGAAGATCAGCAGGAACTTGAGCCGCTCAAGCAGCGGATAGGACTCATCCAGCGCCTGTTCCAGCACGCGAATGTTGAACTGCAGTTGGGACAGTTCGCGATGAATGTAGAGGCTGCTGTCATCCAGGTTGGGAATCACGATGGCCGGAGCGACCGGGTGATGTGGCTCGTGTGCCGGCACCACTTCGATGGTCGGTTCGACCAAGGCGGTGATTTCCTGGGTCAGCGCCTGGGGTTCATGTTCGGCTGCGGATTCGATAATTCCTTCGGTGCTCATGAATAATCCTGTAAGGCAATTGCCCTTGTAACAGTTGGGCCGCGTGAACGGCTGAGGAGAACGACTGCCGGTGCCGCCACTTCAGGAGGACGTACAGCAGCGCAGACCGGTCACACCGGACACCTGCGGGCAAACGTGACAGTTATAAGCCAGCATTATGACTCTTGTATGACAGAGGAAAGTGCACCATCCCACGCGGGACGTAAACCCGCTTTCTAGACGAAGAATCCCTTTCTTCCGTAGGAAACTTTAACGCTGAGACACATTTCCACACTTTCCTGAATGTCTTGGGCGAGTTAGGCTGCGCGTTCATTTCGCCAGCACCCAAATGATGCTCCAGCATTTTTTACAAGAATTTGGCTACTTCGCCCTTTTCCTCGGGACCTTTTTTGAAGGTGAGACCATTCTGGTTCTCGCTGGATTTCTTGCATTTCGCGGTTACATGGACATCAACCTGGTCGTCGTCGTTGCCTTTTTCGGCAGCTACGCGGGCGATCAGCTCTGGTATTTCATGGGGCGCAAGCACGGCCGCAAGCTTCTGGCACGCAAACCGCGCTGGCAATTGCTCGGTGATCGCGCGTTGGGACACATTCGTCGGCATCCGGATATCTGGGTGTTGAGCTTCCGCTTTGTCTATGGCCTGCGCACCGTCATGCCGGTGGCAATCGGTCTTTCGGGGTATCCGCCGGGACGCTATCTGCTACTCAACGGTATCGGCGCTGCGGTATGGGCGGCGGCATTGGGCGCAGCGGCCTACAAGTTCGGCGCGGTGCTGGAAGGCCTGCTGGGCAACGTCAAGAAATATGAGCTGTGGGTGCTGGGTGCCCTACTGGTCATTGGTGCTCTGCTATGGGTCCGGCGCCGGATCAAGAACGCGCGCCTCGCCCGCGAGGCCAAGCTGGCAGTCCCGGCCACCGTCGACGTCAAGAACCGGCCAGACGAGTGAAATGCCCCCGAGCGCAGTACACAACGATTGCGCTCAACAGGGTGTAGACCAGCAACGCGACCCACCCCAGCGCACTGACCGGCCAGAGTCCCACCGCCGGCGCCAGTGCCATCAGCGGCAGATTGGCCGCCAGCCTCACCCCTTCCAGCTTCAACGCCGCCGGCCTGCTCTCCAGCGCCGCACCGAACACGAACAAACCCAGCGCTACCCAAGCCCAACCGACAATCAATGCCGGCCAGGGCAACGTCTCGCCATTGGATAACAGATAACTGCCGAGCAAGGTGTACAGCGAAAATTGCGCGCCGACGTACACCTGCTGCGGCAGACTCAGCGGCACCTCGAATTTACGGAACTGACTCAGGTCCGGTTTGTTGATCGGGTATCGCGCCGCTACATCCGCAGGCCGCCAGCCGGTGGGCATGAACCAGATCCGCAGCTTGTCCCACCAAGAGCCTGCTCGCCGCGCATCGGCCGCCAGTTGTGCGTAGAACTGCACGTTGGCCCAGAGCGGGTTCCAGCTTCTCAAGGGGGTTGTGACGCCGAATATTGGCGGCTCGCTGTCCAGCTCTTCCTGGAACGTCCCGAACAGCCGATCCCAAACAATGAACACCCCGCCGTAATTGCGATCCATGTAGACAAGGTTCTGCGCATGGTGCGCGCGATGATTCGACGGCGTGACGAAGAACCACTCGAACCAGCCAAGCTTGGGAATGTGCCGGGTATGCACCCAGAACTGATACAGGAGATTGAGCGATGCCACGGCGACGAATACCACCAGCGGCACGCCGATCAGCGCCAGCGGCAGGTAGAAGATCCAGCTGAGCAGAAAACCGGTACTGGTCTGACGCAGGGCAGTGGAGAGGTTGTAGTCCTCGCTCTGGTGATGCACCGAATGCGCGGCCCAGAGGATGTTGCGCTCATGGCCCATGCGGTGCAGCCAGTAGTAGCAGAAGTCGTAAAAGATGAAGGCAAATACCCAGACCCAGACGCTCTCGGCAGACAGCCGCCACAGCGCGAAATGCTCCAGAGCGAAGGCATAGCTCACCAGCCCTACGCCTTTGGTCAGCAGGCCTGTGGTCGTGGACAACACGCCAGTGCTGAGGCTGTTGATGGCGTCCGCGACACGGTAGTTGTTGACCTTGCGCCAGCGGTCTGCCAGCAATTCGACGGCAATCAACACAAAGAAAAACGGCACCGCATACAGAATGAAATTCATCAACGCCACCCGGCGACGAAACTTCGAAGATAAGGCGTGGCCATGGCAAAACCCTATGGCGACAAATGACAAATTAGTAGACATTTGACGACATCGTTGGCGTGGCGAGCGAATCGCTGGACGCCATGGAAAACGACAGAAACGGCGTACCGGTGCGCACCGGATCGCCCAAGAGAGGGAGCACACGCATGAGTAAAAAAGTGGCCGTCATTCTTTCCGGTTGCGGAGTGCAGGATGGAGCGGAAATTCATGAAAGCGTGCTCACCCTGCTGCGCCTGGATCAGCGCGGCGCACAGGTGAAGTGCTTTGCGCCGAACATCGAGCAGCACCATGTGATCAATCACCTGACCGGCGAAGAAATGCCCGAGAAGCGCAACGTGCTGGTGGAGTCGGCCCGCATCGCGCGCGGCGCCATCGAAGACATCCGCGAAGCCGACATCACTGAATTCGACGCGCTGATCATTCCCGGTGGGTTTGGTGCCGCTAAAAACCTGTCGAACTTTGCGGCCGAAGGATCTGGTTGCAAGGTTCAGGCAGAAGTACTGGCCATGGCCGAGGCCTTCGCCGAGGCGGGCAAGCCCGTCGGGCTGATCTGTGTGTCACCCGCGCTGGCAGCGAAGATCTACGGTCCGGGCGTCACTTGCACCATCGGCAACGACCCTGACACCGCCGCAATGATCACCAGAATGGGCGGCAACCACAAAGAGTGCGATGTGAGCGATATCGTCGAAGACAAGGATCGCAAGCTGGTGAGCACCCCAGCGTACATGGTCGCCAAGTCCATCGGCGAAGCGGCGTCCGGCATCAACAAACTGGTGGATCGTGTGCTTGAACTGGTTCAGGAAAGCGAGGAGCAGGCTTCAGCCTGACGCCGAAGGCTGATCAGACCGGATATTCGCGCGCCAAACGCGTCAGAATCCGGTCCAGGGAATTGGCGAAGGCCTGCTTCTCGCGATCACCATAAGCGCCCTGCCCGCCACCGGCCTGCCCTTGTTCGCGCAGGTCGGTGAACAGGTTACGCACCGCCAGCCGCTCGCCCATGTTTTGCGCATCGAACTCTTTGCCACGCGGGTCCAGAGCGGCAACGCCCTTCTTCACCAAGCGGTCTGCCAGCGGCACATCACTGCAGATCACCAGTTCACCCGGCACAGCGTGTTCGACCAGATAATCGTCGGCAGCATCGGGGCCGCTGGGCACGACGATCAGCTTGACCAGCGCAAAATTCGGCTTGATCAAACTGACCCCCGCCACCATCACCACCTCGAACTTTCGTTTGAGGGCGAATTTGACGACTTGATCCTTGGCAGCCTTCGGGCAAGCGTCGGCATCGATCCAGACCCGCATCATGCAGCCTCCACCCGACGCTTCTCAGCCAGCCGACTGCGGCCGTAGAGCACCGCGATTGCCAGCAGCGCGACAGCCTGAGCACTCAGCGAATACGCATCGGCATGAATGCCCAACCAGTCGAATTCGAAGAACGGCACCGGTCGCGTACCGAAGATACCGGCCTCTTGCAGCGCCTTCACGCCATGGCCCGCGAAGACCACGGACAACGCGCACAGCAGTGCTGCGTTAATGCCAAAGAACATCGCCAATGGCAGCTTCGCCGAGCCGCGCAGAATGACCCACGCCAGGCCCACCAACAGCACCAGCGCAGTAGCGCCACCAGCCAGCACAGCGTTATGCCCGGCGGGACCGGCCTGAAGCCAGAGGGTCTCGTAGAACAGGATCACCTCGAACAGTTCGCGATAGACCGAGAAGAATGCCAGCACCGCAAAGCCGAAACGCCCACCGCCGCCAACCAGGCTGCTCTTGATGTAATCCTGCCAGGCAGCCGCGTGACGCCGGTCGTGCATCCATACGCCCAGCCACAGCACCATGACGCTGGCGAACAGAGCAGTCGCGCCTTCCAGCAGTTCACGTTGCGAGCCGCTGACATCAATCACATACGCCGCCAAGGCCCAGGTTCCCAAGCCAGCCAGCAACGCCAGCCCCCACCCAACGTTGACGCTGCGGACCGCCGATTGCTGGCCGGTGTTGCGCAAGAAGGCAAGAATCGCTGCCAATACCAGAATCGCTTCAAGGCCTTCGCGCAGCAGAATCAATAATCCCGAAATGAAGCTCAGCGATGTACTCAAGCCATCGCTTCCCAGCAGATCAGCCGATTCCTTGAGCTTGATCTTCGCGGCCGAAAGCTTCTGTGCGGCCTGATCGACAGGCCTCCCGTCCTGCAACGACTGCCGATAGGCCATGAGCGCTTTCTCGGTATCCTTGCGAACGTTGGCATCAACATTGTCCAGCGAGCTTTCCACCAGCTCGAAGCCTTCAAGATACGCGGCTACCGACAGATCGTATGCCTGCTCGCGTTCGCCGGATTGATACGCCGCCAGGCTCTTGTCCAGCGTCTGACGGGTGTAATCGAGAAGTTGCGCCGGGCCGCGCTGGACCTGCGGCGGGTGGGCACGCTGGGCGCGGAAGGTCGCCGCCGCCTGTGGACCTTCAGCGGCGATCACTTCTGCCGGGGTCTGGCGCGCGAGATCGGCGAGGTTGTAGGTTTTGCCCTGAGCGGCCGCGGCATCAGCGCTGAAGCTGGCGATGTAGGTCGCTACGTCCCAACGCTGACGGTCATCCAGCTGGTCAGCGAACGAAGGCATGTCGGTGCCCTCGATACCCAGCCCGAGGGTATTGTAGATGTCGTAGAGGCTCAGGCGATCCAGCCGCGCTGCGTCACGCAGGTTGGCCGGTGGTGGCGTCAGCCCGATACCCGCAGGGCCATCGCCAGCCCCCGCGTCGCCGTGACAGACCGAACAGTGCTGCGCATACAGCGGCGCTCCACGAGTGGGGTCGGGGGTAATCACCGGCGCCTGGCTCACTTCGTAAGCCACTGCCAGTTTGGCCCCCAGTTGCCGAGCTTGACGCGCAACCAGAGCGCCGTCCTGCTTCTGTTCGACTGCGGCCAGCAAGGCTTTGACGCCCTGCTCCAGCTCGACACGCTCACCATGCGCGGGCAAGGCAACGATCAGGCCCTGCAACGCGCCGAGAAACTCGACCTGCTCGCGGTACTCCGCTTCGTCGATCACCTTGCCGTCAACCACGGTGGGCGGGTAATCCGCGCTCACGTAGTCGAGCAGGTGCAGTGCCTGAGCGGCACCGTCGACGGAATCTGCCGATGATGCGGTGCTGAACAGACTCAGCAGCACCAGGCTCAGGCAGGCCATGAAGCGGGACGGGGAAAACATGCGTGAATCTCGAGTAGAAATGCGAAGGGTTGTCATTGTTCATGTACAGCGTCGCGCACTCAAGCGTTCCGACATTGTTCGGCCAATATTGGCTAGTCGGCTTGATATTTGTGATTGTCGGCCGATGACCCGGCGGATCTGCGCAAACTGTTAAACGGTGTGTCAGACCCTTCTGAATGTGCCGTGCGACATCAAAAAGCCATTGTTTTAAGTGGCTCGCTCCTTATAATCCTCGCCGCCATTAACTGGCACACAGCCATCATCAACGGCTGACCTCACGGGAAGTTCTGCTTCCTCAAAACGGATTTGCATGGCCGGCTGTAAACCTGGCCATTTCAAGGAATGATCTCGATGTCTTCCCGCGCCTTGACTGCATTCGCGCTGATCGCGACTGTGCAACTGACCGGCTGCGCCGCCTTTCGCAACTACGATACCGAACTGCAGCAGACCAACCTGCAGTTGAGCAGCGGCAATGTCGACGGCGCCCTGTCGTTGCTGGAAAAAAACAACACCGGCGATGACAAGGACCTGCTGTATTACTTCGAGAAAGGTGAACTGCTGCGTTCCAGAGGTGACTTGACCGGCAGCCAGACTGCCTGGCGCCTCGCCGACCAGACCGTGCTCGGCTGGGAAGACTCGGTCAAGCTCGACAGCGGCAAGTACCTCGCCCAGTTCGGCAGCTTTCTGGTCAACGACAAGGTTCGCCGCTACGAAGGTTACGACTACGAAAAAGTCATGCTGACCACCCAGATGGCTTTGAACCTCTTGGCTCAGAACGATTTCGACGGTGCGCGTACCGAAATCAAAAAAACCCATGAACGCGAAGCCGTCATCGCCGAACTGCGCGACAAGCAGTACCTCAAGAGTGAAAACGAGGCTAAAAGCCAAGGCGTGAGCACCCAGTACAAGGACCTCAAGGGCTACCCTGTCGAGTCCCTTGATGCGCCGGAAGTGGTGGGCCTGAAAAACAGCTATCAGAGTGCGTTCAGCCACTACCTGGCCGGCTTCGTGTATGAAGCACTGGGCGAGAAAGACCTCGCCGCACCGGGCTATCGTCAGGCCGCCGAATTGCGCCCGAACACACCGTTACTGGATCAGGCCCTGCTCAATCTCGACGCCGCCGGCAGCAAGAACACCGGCGCCGAAGGCAGCGAAGTGTTGATCGTGGTGCAGGCCGGTTTTGCTCCGGCCCGGGACTCGATCCGCATTCCGCTACCGCTGCCCATTCAGAACAATCTGGTAATCACGCCGTTGTCGTTTCCGGTGATCAAGGCAGACACTTCCACGCCGTTCTTCAACCAGATCGCTCTCGACGGGCAGCCGCTGAACCTGACCATCCTCAACAGCACTACCGCCATGTCCCGTCGCGCCCTGCGTGACGACATGCCCGGCATCATCCTGCGCACCAGCGTGCGCGCCATCACCCGTGGCGTGACGCAAAAGAAACTCAACGAAACCAGCCCGCTTGCCGGTCTGGCGGTCGGTATCGCTTCGGCCGTCACCGAAGGCGCCGACACGCGAACCTGGCGCACGCTGCCGGACAACACGCTGGTAGCGCGTGTGCGCCTCAAGCCGGGCGAACATCAGGTCGTATTGCCCTCTTCGCTTGGTGGCACTCATGTGCAGTTGAAAGTCGACCGGCCTTATCAAGTGGTCACCCTGCGCGCCATCGGCAACCAGGTCTACACCAGCGGCCTGGCGGCTCAAGTCATCCCGTCGAGCCTGCCGCAGACCGTGGCCATCAACAAACCCTGAACGGAGTCTATTCATGCGTTGCAAGATTTTCGGCCTGATGGCGCTGGCGTTGCTTGCCGGCTGCGCCACCCCGCCACCGCCCGCCCCCGGCAGCGCCGCCAGCAAGGTGGTCGTCATGGGCAGCCTGAAGAACATCGAGATCGGCCCAATGCGCGTCGCTCGGGAAAACGGCTTCATGACCGTCAACGTCTCGCTGAACAACACCAGCAGTTACAACAAGACGATGTATTACCGCTTCGCCTGGCTTGGCAACGACGGCTTCCCGGTCGCCGAGCCCGAAACCTGGAAAAGCCTGACGCTGTATGGCTCGCAAAGCAGCTTCTTGCCAGCCATCGCTCCGGTGCCGAAGGCCACTGACTTTCGCCTTGAAGTCAAAACCCCTTGACCCACACGATTCGCTCAGCCAAAGAGACCCTCGACATGTCGTTTTTTCGCTTCTCTCTCATTGCCGCCCTGGCCCTGCTGGCCACCGGCTGCGCCAACAACTCGCCCGTTCTGGGTAGCAAGAACATCAGCTACGGCGACACCAAGGCCGTTGAAACCATCACCAATGAATTCGGCTCGACCGATCTGCAGATGATTGCCGAAAGCATGACTCGCTCTCTGGCGCAGTCGGGCACCCTTCAGGGCCGCCCGGTGGTGCAGGTCTACGACGTGAAGAACAAAACCAGCGAATACATCGACACCCGCGAAATCACCACGTCGATCAAGACTCAGCTGATGAAGTCCGGTACCGCGCGTTTCGCCAGCGACAACACCGACATGCAGAGCCAGGTCGACCAGCTCAAGCTGCAGAACCAGAGTGGCCTCTACAAACAGTCGACCGTAAGCAAGACCGGCAACATGGTCGCCGCCAAATACCGTCTGGAAGGTTCGATCAGCTCGATCGTCAAGCGCAGCAGCGACTACAAGGACGTCTTCTACAAATTCAGCCTGCAACTGATCGACGTGGAAAGCGGACTTGCTGAGTGGATGGACGAAAAAGAAATCCGCAAGACCACGGAGCGCTGAGCATGCGCGCATGGATCGGAATTCTCGGCATGCTCTGCGCGGTCGGCGCCCACGCCGCACCGAAAGTCGCAGTGACCGACATGGCCTTCGAGCAACAGGTGGAAGAGTACATCCACACCGTATCGGCGCAGACGAACTTCCAGGCCAACGCCTACAGCGCCAGTGGCTCGGCCAGTTACAAGGAGTACGAAGCGCGCAATACCTACATCGAGCAAGGTGAGCTGCGTAAATTCAGCGGCGACATCAAGGGCGAGATTCTCAAGTCCGGGATGTTCCAATTAGTGCAGGGCACGCCTCACACGGCCAAGTCCAGAGAAGACGTTTACGACGTTATCAAGCGGATCAAGAACGGCAACTTCAAGGGCGCCGATTACGTGCTGTTCGGCACCGTCTCGGACATCGACTTTCGCCACGACGTCAACGAAATCGCCAACACCAACAGCCACTCGGCTGTATTGAGCCTGACGCTGGTGGCGGATTTCAGCCTGATCAATACGCGCACCTTCGAGATTACCTCAGCGTTCACGGCGATGGGTGAAGGTCAGGACACCAGACTGGCGAACGGCAACGACCGACGCATCGAGTCGAACCGCGGGCGTGTGGTGCGAGAAGTGTCAAAGTCGATCGGCCTGGATGTCGCCCGTCAGCTGCGTGAACAACTGCGTGGGGAAGTTGAGTACTCGCCGGAACAGGCTGTGCAGCGCAACAACCTGCCACGGGATGAGGCACCGAAGATTCTGAGGTGATCTTCGCAATATCCTTTAGCGAAAGGCCGGGCGGCGCTCCATTGGCCAGCGGTGGCGTCTTGACGACCGCTACCACTGGCAAGCTGGGCTGCTACGGCGATTCAGCTCAAATCAAGCGCGATGCAGCGTCGCCAGAAAAGCCGCCGCACTGACGAACAGTCCGGCAAATGTGCGGTTCATGCGGCGCTGCTGTTTAGGCGTCTTGAGCAAACGCAGCACTTTCGAAGCCAGCCCCGTGTAGCCCGCCATCACGATCAGATCGACGCTGACCATAGTCACGGTGATCGTCAGATACTGCGGCACCAGAGCCAGATGGGTGTCGATGAACTGCGGCAGGATCGCCAGCATGAACACCAGCGCCTTGGGGTTGCTGATGTTCACCAGGAAGCCCCGGGCAATCAGCGCCAGCGGCTTGCCGATCGGGCGAATAGTCGAGTCATCGGACAGATCACTCGGCAGCGCGCGCCATTGCTTCACGCCCAGGTAAACCAGGTATGCGACACCGAACCACTTGATCAGCGTGAATGCCAGCGCCGAGGTGGCGAGGATCGCGCCCAGGCCTGCGGCGATGATCGCGATCTGCACAATCAGCGCCAGTTGCAGCCCCAGCGCGTTCCAGTACCCGCGCCAGAAACCGTATTGCAGGCCACTGGACATCGATGCAATGGCACCGGCGCCCGGAGACAGGCTGATGACCCAGCAGGCGGCGAAGAAAGCCAGCCACGTTTCGAGCGACATTACACACCTCAGGCAAGAGCGGAAAACTCGCTCTAACCTAGTGTTTCTGCGGCCCAAAGACCAATTATTTCTAACTGTTGCGGCGACTTGGGAGATAGCTGTGCGGGTCACAAGGCATCAGCCCGTCCCCCGCGCCGGTATTGAAAGCGCCAGCCGATTACCAGAGTGGCGCCGGGCGCCTCATCAGGACAGCGCTTCCAGCTCGGCCTGCATCGACTCCAGCAGTTCCAGCGCTTCCATCCACGCCTCTTCCAGCTCGGACTCACGGCTCTTCAGCTTGGCCTGATCAGCCAGCAAGTCACGCAGCTTGTCCTTGTTGGCGGCTTCGTAGATCGCGCTGTCGCCGAGTGCGGTTTCGATTTTCGCCAGCTTTTCGTGCAGGGTGCCGAGCTCTTTCTCCAGCTTCTCGGCTTCGCGCTTGTGCGGCGCCAGTTGCTGACGCAAAGCTGCCGCCTGCTGCCGCTGGGCTTTCTTGTCGGTCTTGTCGGCGTTGACCGGCGTGTTGCTCACCGGCGCATTACGCAAGCGGTAATCCACCAGCCAGCGGGCGTAGTCATCCAGATCGCCGTCAAACTCCTGAACAACACCGTCGGCCACCAACAGGAAATTGTCTGTGGTGCTCTTGAGCAAATGACGATCGTGGGAAACCACCAATACCGCGCCGCTGAACTCCTGCAACGCCATGGTCAGGGCCAGACGCATTTCCAGGTCGAGGTGGTTGGTCGGTTCGTCGAGCAGCAGCAGGTTCGGCTTTTCCCAGGCGATCAGGGCCAGCGCCAGACGCGCTTTCTCGCCACCGGAGAAATTCAGAACGGGCTCGTCCAGTCGCGCGCCACGGAAATCGAAACCACCGAGGAAGTCGCGCAGGGTCTGTTCGCGCTCGGTCGGTGCGATGCGCTGCAAATGCAGCAACGGGCTGGCCTTGGCGTCGAGAGAGTCCAGCTGATGCTGGGCAAAGTAGCCAACCACTGTGTTTTCGCCGCGCACCAGACGCCCGCTCAATGGCTCAAGCTCACCCGCGAGGTTTTTGATCAGCGTGGATTTACCGGCACCGTTCGGGCCGAGCAAACCGATGCGCGCGCCCGGGGTCAGCTGCAATTTGACCTTCTGCAGAATGGCTTTGTCACCGTAACCCAAGCGCGCATCGGAGAGGTCCAGCAGCGGGCTGGATATCTTGGCAGACTCACGAAAGGTGAAGTCGAACGGCGAGTCGACGTGAGCCGCCGACAGCTCTTCCATGCGTTCCAGCGCCTTGATCCGACTCTGTGCCTGCTTGGCCTTGGTGGCCTGGGCCTTGAAGCGCGTGATGAATTTCTCCATGTGCGCGCGCTGTGCCTGCTGCTTCTCGTAGGCCTGTTGCTGTTGGGCCAGACGCTCGGCACGGGCACGCTCGAAAGCGCTATAACCGCCGCGATAGAGCGTGATCTTTTTCTGTTCGACGTGGGCGACGTGATCAACCACGGCGTCGAGGAAATCCCGGTCGTGGGAAATCAGCAGGAGCGTGCCCTGGTAGCTCTTCAGGTGGTCTTCGAGCCAGAGGATGGCGTCGAGGTCCAAGTGGTTGGTTGGCTCGTCGAGCAGCAAGAGGTCCGATGGACACATCAATGCCTGCGCCAGGTTCAGACGCATCCGCCAGCCACCGGAGAAATCTGCGACCTGACGTTCCATCTGTTCGTTGGTGAAGCCCAGACCGGCCAGCAGTTTGCGAGCCCGCGCATCGGCGGTGTAGCCATCGGCGCTGTCGAGCTCCGAATGCAGACGCGCCTGGGCTGCGCCATCGTGAGCGGCTTCGGCTGCCGCAAGATCGCGCTGCACCTGGCGCAGACGCAAGTCGCCATCCAGAACGTAGTCCACCGCCAGGCGTTCGAGGGTATCGACCTCCTGACGCATGTGGGCAATACGCCAATCGGCAGGCAGCAGGCAATCGCCGTTGTCGGGGGTCAGTTCACCCCGAAGCAACGCGAACAGGCTGGATTTGCCGGCGCCATTAGCGCCGATCAAGCCGGCTTTCTGGCCGGCGTGCAGGGTCAGCTCGGCGTCTTCTAGCAGACGTTGCGGACCACGCTGTAAGGTAAGGCTCTGAAGTCTGATCATAATGGCGGCGGAGTCTACCAGCTTCGCCCAAAACCGGTAGATGACTATGCCTTCCGACCTTTGGAGTTTCACCCTGGATTTTTACGCTCGACCGGGCGTAGAGCAAGCCTGTCTGGCGCTGCAAGCCCGTGGCGGCAATGTCTGCGCGTTGCTGTGCGGTGTATGGCTGGACCAGTCCGACGTACCTTTCAATCCGCAACGGGCCGAGGAAATCAGACAATTGGCGACCCCGTGGCACGACCAGGTTGTCGGCCCGCTGCGAGATTTGCGCACGCGGTGGAAAGCCGCGGCGATAACCGATGCGGAACTCGGCGCATTGCGCGAACGTTTGAAAGTGCTGGAACTGGATGCCGAGCGTGAGTTGCTGGTGAGACTGCAACGTCTGACTCTGGGCTGGCCTGAGCGAGGCGCGCAACTGAGGGGCGCCTGGCTGGAAGCGCTCGCTGGAGAGGCTGCGAACGAAGCGCCCGACGCGCTGCAAGTGTTGCGGCGCGTCGGGGCGGACCTTGCTTAGGAAGCGCTGTTCGAGGTCGAACCGGTTGCTGGAGTGGCGGCTGAAGTAGCAGGCGTCACTGGAGCGGCAGGTGCGGTGGTCGAAGTCGACGCTGCTGGAGCGGGGGTCGCAGGCTTCGCAGCCGTGGAGGCGGCCGGAGTTGCAGGTTTGGCAGCAGGTTTTGCGGCAGCAGGTTTTGCGGCGGGTTTGGCAGCTACCGGCTTCGCGGCTGCAGGTTTGGCTGCAGTTTTTGCAGCGGCTGGTTTTGCTGCAGGCTTGGCGGCCGGTTTGGCAGCTGCAGTTGCCTTCGGAGCCGGTTTGGCAGCGGCCGGTTTTGCAGCCACTTTGGCGGCAGCAGGCTTGGCGGCGGCACTGGCTGCTGGCTTCGCGGCTGGTGCTTTTGCTGCTGGCTTGGCCGCTGGCTTGGCGGCTGGTTTAGCAGCGGCAGTCGCTGGTTTGGCAGCAGGTTTTGCGGCTGCGGTTTTAGCAGGTGCCTTGGCTGCAGCCGACGCTTTTGCGGCAGGTTTTGCAGCGGCTTTAGCCGCAGGTTTAGCGGCTACTGGAGCCTTCGCTGCAGCAGGTTTTGCGGCGGCGGTTCTGGCTGCCGGTTTAGCGGCTGGCTTTGCAGCAACTTTCGCCGCAGCTTTGGCAGCCGGCTTGGCGGCAGCTGTTTTGGCCGGGGCCTTGGCAGGCGCTTTTGCAGCAGGCTTGGCAGCAGCGACTTTGGCCGGTGCTTTTGCGGCAGGCTTGGCGACAGGCTTGGCGGCAGATTTCGCAGCAGGTTTCGCTGCAGCCTTGGCAGGTGCTTTGGCAGCGCGATCACTCAGCGCTTTGCCCACGGCTTCTTTCACACGGCCAACACCCTGGGCCAGCTTCAGGCTTTCCTGAGCATCACGCTTGAGGTTGAGGATGTAAGTGCGGGTTTCGGTCTGACGATCTTTCAGAGCGTCGAGCAATGCTTCGAGCTCGCCGACGCTGTCCTTGGCCTTGGCTTGTGCCTTGGCTTTACCGGCGGTGGCAGCGTCTTGCAGTTTGGTGCGCGATTTGTGCAGTTTTTCCTGAGCCTTGCCGCGTTGTTTTTCCAGTTTGGCGAGCAGTTTTTCTGCATCGGCCAACGCTTGGGAGCAGGCATCTTCAAGATGTTCGAGCAAGCTGCTCGAGAGTTGTTGGAGCAAATGCAACGGAGTGTTTACTGGCTTCTTGTTGGCCGACATGATTTACCTCCTGGCTGATTTGAATGCGGCTCATACTAGACCTCTGCCCGCACCGCCGCTAGGGCATCTTGACACTACAAATCGAGCTCTGTTGCACGTTCGCCAAAATCCCTTCACATCGTCACCACATAAAGGCACCGTCGCTGGCATAATCGCTCACTTCCCAGGCCGGAGAGCATTCATGTCGCGCTACCTGTTTATGTCGTTGTTCCTCTTGGTACCCCTTGCTCACGCGACCGATGCTGCACCCTCCGATAACGCCCACGATCTGGCGTACAGCCTGGGCGCGAGTCTGGGTGAACGCCTGCGCCAGGAAGCACCGGATCTGCAGTTGCCCGCATTGATCGAAGGCTTGCAGCAGGCCTATCAGAACAAACCTCTGGCGATAAAACAGGAGCGCATGGAGCAGATCCTCAGCGACCATGACGCCGCACTTGCGCAGGCGGAAAACTCCGGTCAGTCCGAGCCGCAGACCGAAGCCGCGTTGAAGGAAGAGCGTCGCTTCATGGATTCCGAAAAAGCCAAACCGGGTGTGCGACAACTCGCCGATGGCATCCTCCTGACCGAGCTGGCACCAGGCACAGGCGCCAAGCCCGACATCAATGGGCGCGTTCAGGTGAAGTACGTCGGGCGTCTGCCTGACGGCACGATTTTCGACCAGAGTCAGCAGCCGCAGTGGTTCCGTCTCGACAGCGTCATAGCAGGCTGGACCACCGCACTGGTCGACATGCCAGTGGGTGCGAAATGGCGCTTGGTGATTCCGTCGGCTCAAGCGTACGGGGCCGAAGGCGCGGGGGATCTGATCGATCCTTACACCCCACTCGTATTCGAGATCGAACTGATCGCGGTCTCGCAGTAACCTCGGGATACTTCATCGCGCCGCCCGGCCGTACTGCTACAGAAAGCAGACAACAAAAAAGGGTGCTCAAGGGCACCCTTTTTACATCTCGCACATCGATCAGGCCTGAACCGCGTCCTTTGCCTTGTGCGCGGTGTGCAGTACTTCGATCAGGCAGTCTTCCAGCTCAAAACGCTCATGGAGCAAACCGCCCAGCTCCTTGAATTTCTCGGCAACGCACTTACCTTCATCGCAGAGATCGTTGAACGCGAGCAGCTTTTCAGTGATCACATCGATCCGCGGATAGATCGTGTCGGCAAGTTCAAGCCCGCGCTGATCGTTGAACGCCTTGGCTTCGCCAGTGAGCTGTTCGTAGATTTCGAAATGACCCGCCGACACGTAGTCGACCAGGGTCCCGCAGAATTCCTGTAACTGTTTGCGTGTCTCGGACAACGCGTCCGGCTCCGCACCAAGATCATCGTAAGCCTTGATCAGCTCATTGCGTTCCAGCAACCAGCGGTCGATCAGCTTGTGAACTCCACCCCAGCGTTCCTGAGCATTCTGACAACTTTCCAGCATGATGTTCTCTCTTCCCTTCAGGGGCATGCTGCCTGAAATCGCTTTGCGACCCGGCTTGATGCTTATGAAAACCGGCTCTGAAAAACGTCGACAGCAGCATTATTCCGATGATGCGTGCGGCCCAGATTATGCCCGCTCGACCAGGCCTTCAAGGTACGCAGGAGATAAAGTTCATACAAGTGTTTAATCCGGCGCCCCCACATCCATTGATCCGAATCCACGAAACTCGATGAAAAGGTAGTAGAGGGCGAACAGACTCATGCCAGCGAACCCCAGCAGGCTCCACTCCGGAAGACTGATGCCGAAAAGTGACCAGGTGATTTCAGAGCAGCCTGCGCTGCCAGCCAGAATCAGGTTCAGGACTTTCCAGTAAGGCTGAGTATCGAGAAGGTAGCGAAGATTTTCGAGACAGGAAGCCATGTTGTCTGGAGGGGATGCCTGTAGCCATACGTGACGGCCCGCTATCGCCGCCCCGACCAGAGACAGCAGCAACATGCCGAGCGAGTAGAGACGCCAGCCACGCTTTTGCGGAGAGTGAAGAGCAGCGACAAGGCTGACCACAGCGATAATCGCGAAGAGCGAGCGCTGTACGTAACACAGCGGACAAGGAGCGGACCCTGCCACACGCTCCAGATAGAATGCCGCTCCCACGATCAATGCACAGGCAATGGACGCCAGAAAGAACAGGGAGCGCGTGCGGGCCAGATGCATGGAAAATCCGTAACAAAAGACTAAGGCGGCTACGGTAGAGGAAAGAGAGACTCGCTTTCAAGGCAACCGGGGGAGGATATTTCTTTGTTTATGTAGGGATTTAACGACTTCAGACATAGGAATTTATACCCGCCATCCGGTCACCAATTCCTAATTTAGGCAAAGTCGAAGAAACGTCCCACATAAATTGGCGACACAATAACAAAAAGGCCCGTATTTGGGCCTTTTGCATGTAACGCCAAAGGAGGCTAAGCGCGGCTGAGCGCTGGCAGGGGACGAGCGAGTAGGCGCTCGTCGAGCAGGCCGAGCCCCTCTTGGAACAGCTGATTACTGCGGTCAGTCTCACCCAGTTGCCCCAACAAACGAGCCAGCTCGGCACAAGCTTCGGGATTGCGTTGTAGCCTGAGGCTGGCCTCCAGATAATCCCGCGCCTTACCCCACAGACTGCTTTGCAAACACAAGCGTCCCAAAGTGAGCAGCAGTCCCGGATCGTCCGGATGGTTTTTCAACCAGCCTTCCGCCGCTTGCAGCTGTTTACCCGGATCGCTGCCGCGGACCAGACCGTAGAGTCGCGCCAGATGAGGACTGTAGTCGCGCTTCATGGCATTGCGTAGAACCTCTTCGGCCTGCACATCGGCGCCATGACGACGAAGCTGTTCGGCATACGCCAGAATCAACGCCGGCTCCTGACGCTGTGCCGAAGTCAGCTGCTGCCAGGCTTTTTCAAGGGCAGGCAAACCGGCCGGGCCAGTGTCGCCTTCGACATCGCAATAGGCGGCCAGCGAGAGGTTCTCGCCCCAAGCGCGCTTTTCCAGCTCTGCCAGTTCCTGCGCGGGAAGTACTTTGTCCTTGCGCAGTTCCGGCATCAGATGAATGAGCTCGGACCATTGCCCGCGCTGGCGATACAGGCGCTGCAGTTGGCGCAACACCTGAGGGTTGTGTGGATGACGCTCTTGCATCGCCTGCAAGGTCACGAGCGCACCATCGCTGTCGCCGCGATCCAGTTGCAACTGCGCGTGGTTCAACGCGATGGCGAGTTCGGCATCAGGCTGACGCTCCAAGGCCCGCTCCAGCAGATTGTCGCTGTCTTCGTATCGACCCTGTTCGTTGGCTGCACGGGCAGCGCCGAGGTAATACAAAAGCGGCTGGCGTTCGGCTTCAGCCGCCCGATGCAGATGACGTTGAGCACTGGCCCAGCGACCCTCGGCAAGGTCCATCTGCCCCTGTTCGATCGCGACCTGGACACGTCGGCTGCGATTGCGTCGTGACCACGGATTGACCACGCCACCGGAGGCGGTCAGCAGTCTCACCAAACCGCGAACCAGCCAGATTAGCAACACGACGGCGACCAACAACGCCAGCGCAGCCCACAGACTCGACTCGTAGCGGAAGCTGTCGTAGGCAATCAATACGTACCCGGCGTGCCGGGAAATCGCGAGCCCCACCAATGCCGCAACGACGATCACCACGAAGACGATGCCATACGCGCGCTTCATGGCTTCGTCCCCTCATTTGGCTGATCCAGTGCGCCACCAACGGGCTTGTGCCGCTGCTCAAGATAAGCCTGCACTGCGCTCAGGCTCTGGGTCAGGTCCGGCGTCAGCACTGAGACGGGGTTCTTCGCCAGCTCGTCCAGACGCTCGCCGAGCATTTTGCTCTGCGGGTTGTCCTGGTTGAAGTTGGCGTCCAGCACGCTGCGCGCTTCGGTCACGGCCTTGGCGTAGACCTCGGATTCGCCGTTGAGCGCAGCCCACTGGGCCTGTTCAAGAGCGAGGCTCAGTGCCAGACGTACCTGGGTCAGACTTTGCCCGGCCAGCAGTGGGCGGATGTTCTTGTCGGCGTGGAAGTCGATGCGAATGTACTGGGAAATCTTGTCCCACCACTGGGCCCAGTAGCTGTCTTCGCTGCCATCGGTGAGGCCCAACAGCGATTCGCCCTTGTCCTTGTATTCAGGCGCCAGTGCATTCAGTTGAGTCGCCTGATCACGCAATGCGGCCAATTGCAGAAACAGGCCTGTGCGATCCGGCTGATCGACGCTCTGCAGCGCCGCCAGGCTCTTGGCCAACTGCTCGCGGGCGCCGAAAGCTCCCGGATCGTCCTGCTCGCGGAGGATCTCGTCAGCACCCTGGACCAAAGCCTGAGCGCTGGTAATGTCTTGCAGCGCGGACAGGCGCAGGCTGGCCAGACGCAGCAAGTGTTCGGCCTCAGCCAGACGCCAATCCTTGCGGCTCGCACCCAACACCGTCTCCAGACGTTGGCTCAGACGCTGCTGATCGCCTTGGAGTTGAGTGACCAGACGACGACGGTCTTCAAGCTCCTCGGCCGGGGGCAGTTGCGCCAGACGCGCAGCCAGTTGCTGTTCACTCTGCTTGAGGATCTGGGTTTGCGAGCTGATGTCCTGCAACTGGCTGGACTGCGCCTGACCGCCTGACTGAATGGCCCGCAACTGCCACACGCTCCAGCCACCGACCGCCACGCCTGCGGCGCCCAGCAACAACGCGAGAATCGCAAGACCGTTGCTGCCGCGACGATTGGAAGGTTCTTTTTGCGCTGGTTCCGGTAGCGGCTCAGGTTTGGCCACTACCGGTTCAACGTCATCTTTTGGCAAGACTGTTTCGCTCACGTATCCATCCTTTGCATTTGGGCGTAATCGCGTAACCCGACGTGTCGATCATTACGCCTGAGAGGCAGGTTCGGGATGTTCCCGCAACGCTGCCAGCAAGGCCGAAGCGCTGGCGCCACGGCAGTCCACTACGGTCAGAGCCCCGGCCTCACGCGCCAGTTCAGCGACCCGGGGGCTCGGTACGAATAAAGGCAGCCGCGCAAGATCAGGCCAGGCATCGCCCGCCAATTCGCGCAGATGTTGAAAACCCTGTCCACTGCTGACCACCAGCCCGTTCAAGCGTTCCGCCTCGACACGCTGCGCGAGGGCGAAAGCCGGGTACTGCGGCAGGTGACGACGGTACAGCGGCAGATAATCGACAGCAACACCCCGTTCGCGCAAACGTTCGGCCAGAAGCTCACGCCCCTCTTCGCCGCGCATGATCAGTACCTTGGGGTCGTATCCGGAAATTGCTTCTTCAAGTTGCGGCAGGCTCAGCAGCGCCTCGCTATCATCGCCCTGCTCTGGAAAGAAGACCCGTAAACCATAGTCGTCGAGGATCTGCGCGGTCGCCGCTCCCACGGTGAACCATGTCTGCATGGGCGGCTGCGGCCAGACTTCGTCGACCATCTCCAGCCCCAGTCGGGCGGCAGGTTTACTGACAACGATCACCGCGCAGTAGGTTGCGAGGTTATAGATGATCGAGCGATTTGCTTCGCAAACCGGCAGCGGTTCGATTTCCAGCAAAGGCAGACTGGCGCTGAACACGCCTTCATCGGCCAGCACCTGCGCGAGTGTCTGCGACTCTTCAGCCGGACGCGTCAGCAGCAAGCGCCAGCCCTTCACTCCTCGCCTGCCTCGCCGTAGACAGCCTTCAGAATCGTCGCGGCACCCTGCGCCAACAACGCTTCGGCCACCTGCACGCCGAGGGCCTGCGCGTCAGCGTGCGGAGCCCGGGCTTCGGCGCGCAACAGGAGGCTGCCAGCAGGATCACCCACCAGACCGCGCAGCCACAGATGGTCGTTTTCCAGCACCGCGTAGCACGCGATCGGCACTTGGCATCCGCCGTTGAGGTGCTTGTTAAGGGCTCGTTCGGCCGTCACGCGTACGGCGGTGTCAGAGTGATGAAGCGGGGTCAGCAATGCGTGCAGTTCGGTATCCACGCTGCGACACTCGATACCGACTGCGCCCTGCCCGCCTGCAGGCAAACTCTCATCGACGCTGATTGCCGACGTGATGCGATCCTCGAAACCAAGGCGAATCAGACCGGCAGCCGCAAGAATGATCGCGTCGTATTCGCCCGCATCCAGCTTGGCCAGACGGGTATTGACGTTGCCGCGCAGGAAATGGATTTTCAGATCGGGACGACGCGCCAGTAGTTGAGCCTGACGACGCAAGCTGGAAGTGCCGACAATGCTACCGGGCGGCAGCTCATCAAGGCTGGGGAAGGTATTGGAGACGAACGCATCACGCGGGTCTTCACGCTCACAGATGCAAAACAGGCCCAGGCCTTGCGGGAAATCCATCGGCACATCTTTCATCGAATGCACGGCGATGTCCGCTTCGTGTTCCAGCAGCGCGGTTTCCAGCTCTTTGACGAACAGGCCTTTGCCGCCGATTTTCGACAGTGGCGAGTCCAGCAGCTTGTCGCCCCGGCTGACCATCGGCACCAGGGTCACGATCAGGCCTGGATGAGCTTCTTGCAGGCGAGCCTTGACGTATTCGGCCTGCCAGAGAGCCAGCGCGCTTTTGCGGGTGGCGATGCGGATTTCGCGAGAGGACATGGATCAATCCGTACTGAGTGAATGCGGCGAATAATAACAGCTCGGCCCAATCGGGCCGAATGACTGTCTTCAATCTGCTCGCATCATGTTCTCAATCGACGCACGGACGCCATGCGACGGCGTGTCGCCGCCCCCTCGCTTTATAACTGCTGCATCATCTTGCGCACGCCGGCGACATGCCTGCGGCTGACGATCAGGGCATCGCCGTTGAGGCCCTTCAAGAACAGCTGGAAGTGCCCCAGTGGCGTGCGTTGCAGGCGCTCGATGCGATCGCGGGCCACCAGCGCGTTGCGGTGAATACGCACAAAGCGATCGCCGAACTCGTCTTCCAGCGCCTTGAGCGGCTCATCGAGCAACACTTCGCCGTCCTCGTGGCGCAAGGTCACGTATTTGTGATCGGCAATGAAATAGATCACGTGATCCAGCGGAATCAGCTCGATGCCTTTGCGTGTCCGCGCACTGATGTGGGTACGGGGACCATTGCCGCTCTCGGCGGCAGGTCGGGTCATGGCAGCCAGTTGCACGCGGTTCGGCCGTTCAGCCTTGCGCAGCGCTTCAAGCAGATTTTCCGCACGCACCGGCTTGACCAGATAGCCAACGGCGCTGACCTGAAAAGCCTCCAGCGCAAACTCGTCATGAGCAGTGCAGAACACCACGGCAGGTGGCGTGTCGCGCTCACATAATCTGGCTGCAACCTGCAGCCCATCAAGACCCGGCATGCGGATGTCGAGTAACACCACATCGGGTTTCAGACTATCGATCAGCGTCAAGGCTTCTTCGCCATTGGTGGCGCTGGGTTCAAGGACCCGATAACCCTCAAGATCACCGACCATTCGGCCCAGGCGTTCGCGGGCTAGGGGTTCGTCATCAACGATCAGGACATTCATATTGCTCTGGCTTCCTGCGTGAGTCTCGCACAAGGATAGCGTAGACAGGTGAAGTGACGACCGTCACGGCGCTCCACGCTCAGACTCGCGAGAGGGCCAAAAAGTGCCGTGATGCGGGCGCCGATATTTGCCAAGGCCTGCTGAGTGCCGCTTGAAGTCTGCCGAGGCGCGACTTCTTCATAGGGATTACTGACGCGCAATATGAATACTCCCCGTTCGTAGTCCGCCTCGACCCGGACCACGCCGCCTTCGACACTGGGCGCGATACCGTAGATCAATGCGTTCTCAAGTAATGGCTGCAATGTTAGCTGGGGAATCGGCAAGTCGTCGGGAATTGCACTGACGTCCCAGTCCAACTGTAGACGCTCGCCAAGTCGATATTGCTCAATCGATAGATAACGTTTGGCCAACTCCAGCTCTTCGCGCCACGTGGTCAGGCTGCCGGGCTTGCCCAGACTGGCGCGGAACAGATCAGACAGATCCAGTACCGCTTGTTCAGCCTTGTCCGGGTCGGTCGCAACCAGACTCGCGATGCTGTTAAGGGTATTGAACAGAAAGTGCGGCCGAATGCGTGCCTGCAACGACTCGATCCTGGCTCGCAGTTCCGCCTGCTGCTGTTTGCGCCACTGACTCTGCAGGTAAAAGTAGCGCAACATCAGGGCCGACATGATCAAGGCAATCAACGAATAGCGTAGATAGCGTTCGACGAGGCCGTAAACGGGCGTCGTGCCGTCCAACTGACAATAGTCCGTAACCGCCGTACACAGTAAAGTCACCGCCACCACCAGCAAACAGCCGATGGTACCGGCAACTCCCGTGTTGAGTCGGGCAAGCCAGGGGCGCAGGCCGCACAAAAGCGCGGCAGAGAGCAACACGATCCACTGCACGAACAGCGAGATCAGCGCCAGCCTCACCCAATCGAAACCCGGATGCATCGGCTCGACCAGCACCAGAACAAGAACCAACAGTTCTGCCAGCACGACCAGAACGAGCAGCGCCTGGGGCAGGCACAGTTCCGGAAGGAAGAACTCTTTGCCGGGCGAAGCGCTCTGGCCCGGATTGTTGCGCTCGTTTTGCATGCCTCCAGTCTCTGCGCTCGTACCCTTGCGGGCAAGCTGTCCGGAATAAAAAAACGGCAATGCTGTTATCATCGCCCGCGCCTGACAAGAACGGCCCAGCCACTTCTTCATCAGAACAGCCATCAGTACAGTAATCAGCAGAGCAGCGAGCGAATCCATGAGCACCGACAAGACCAATCAGTCCTGGGGCGGCCGCTTCAGTGAACCCGTCGACGCCTTCGTCGCACGCTTCACCGCCTCCGTCACTTTCGATCAACGCCTTTATCGCCACGACATCATGGGCTCGGTTGCCCACGCCACGATGTTGGCAAAGGTCGGCGTACTGACCGATGCCGAGCGCGACACCATCATCGATGGCCTGAAAACCATTCAGGGCGAAATCGAGGCTGGCTCTTTCGACTGGCGTGTGGACCTGGAAGACGTGCACATGAACATCGAGGCGCGTCTGACCGACCGCATCGGTATCACTGGCAAGAAACTGCACACTGGCCGTAGCCGCAACGACCAGGTCGCCACCGACATCCGCCTGTGGCTGCGTGACGAGATCGACCTGATCCTGGCTGAGATCACTCGCCTGCAAGAAGGCCTGCTGGGCCTGGCCGAGCGCGAAGCTGACACCATCATGCCGGGCTTCACTCACCTGCAGACTGCACAGCCGGTGACCTTCGGGCATCACATGCTGGCCTGGTTCGAGATGCTCAGCCGCGATTACGAGCGTCTGATCGACTGCCGCAAGCGCACCAACCGCATGCCACTGGGCAGCGCTGCGCTGGCTGGCACCACTTACCCGATCGACCGCGAGCTGACTTGCCAACTGCTGGGCTTCGAAGCCGTGGGTGGCAACTCGCTGGACAGCGTGTCGGATCGCGACTTCGCCATCGAATTCTGCTCGGCAGCGAGCATTGCGATGATGCACCTGTCGCGCTTCTCCGAAGAGCTGGTGCTGTGGACCAGTGCGCAGTTCCAGTTCATCGATTTGCCAGACCGCTTTTGCACCGGCAGTTCGATCATGCCGCAGAAGAAAAACCCGGACGTCCCGGAGCTGGTCCGTGGCAAGAGCGGCCGGGTGTTCGGCGCCCTGATGGGCCTGCTGACCTTGATGAAGGGCCAGCCACTGGCCTACAACAAGGACAACCAGGAAGACAAAGAGCCGCTGTTCGACGCTGCCGACACCCTGCGTGACTCGCTGCGCGCCTTCGCCGACATGATTCCTGCGATCAAGCCCAAGCACGCGATCATGCGTGAAGCGGCCTTGCGCGGTTTCTCCACCGCGACCGACCTGGCTGACTATCTGGTGCGCCGTGGCCTGCCGTTCCGTGACTGCCACGAGATCGTCGGCCATGCCGTGAAATACGGCGTGCAGACTGGCAAAGACCTGGCCGAAATGACACTGGACGAGCTGCGCCAGTTCAGCGATCAGATCGAGCAGGATGTGTTCGCCGTACTGACCCTGGAAGGTTCGGTCAACGCCCGCAACCATATCGGCGGCACCGCTCCGGCGCAGGTCAAGGCTGCAGTCGTTCGCGGCACGCAATTGCTGGCTGCCCGCTAAGACCTTTGCTGGTGACAGCACGGCTTGCCTGCGGTAGCGAACTCAACAGCGCCACCGCAGGCAAGCCGCGTTGCTACAGGGCTGTCAGCTACCCGCGGTCTGCCCGGACACTGGCCGCACCCGCTCCAGAAAAATCGGGAAATCCGCCTCTCGGTCCGCCGCAACAAGCTGCGCGCAGTGCCGATCATTCAGCCGTTCCAGCAACCCCCTTGCCCCCGCAACCTCATCAAGCAGATTCAGGCCAAACAGCCGCTCCCCCACCTGCTGCGCCAGGTCCACGCTGTACATGAAGTAGATATCCGCCAGCGAAAACTCAGCTCCCGCCACATAGGGCGCAAATTTGCCGCGTCGCTCCAGCGCCGCAAACCCTTTGATCAGATCCCGTCGGGCCTTGGCTTTCAGTGCCTCTGGCGTCGCTCGGCCACCAAACAGCACCTCGACGTAACACAGGCGCGCCGGCAGCTCGATGTAAAGCTCGATTTCCTTTGCCAGGGTCCACACTTGCGCCCGGGCGAATGGGTTGGTGGGCAGGAGCGGCGTTTGCGGATGTGTGTCTTCGAGATAACGCAGGATCACGTCGGTTTCGCTGATGAATCCCTCTTCGGTCTCCAGCACCGGGACCTTGCCACTGGCGCTGACAGCAAGGGTTTGCGGGTTCTGGCAGCCATGCATGGATATGACTTCGAACGGCATCTGCTTTTCCAGCAAAGCCAGTTTGACCATGTTGAAATAGTTACTCGCGGCGAATCCGTAAAGCTTGAGCATTGACAGGCCTCCTTGGCCCTCTTGATCGTTATTTGCAGCTCACATCGGCACGTCATGCCCGACCCAGAGCGGCCCGAACCCTAGCAAAATGCCCGCGCAACGGTGTTGACGTGCGTCATACATACGCTGGATCACACCAACTGCGATTACAGTTAAACTGCGGGCCTTTCCTGAGGAGTCCGCCATGAGCGACAACATCGACAATGACGAAGAAGAGTTCGCTGAATCGACCCTGATCCAGGCCATCGAAAACCAGATCGAAAGCGGCAACCCGCCCGCAGCAAAAGCCACCTTCAACAAGTTGACCCTCGTCGGCTACGAGCGCGATGAAATTCTCGAAATGATGGCCCATGTGCTGGCCGTAGAAATCGACGGACTTCTAGAAGAAGACCGCCCGTTCAACACTCAATGGTATGAACAAGCCTTGCGCGCCCTGCCAGAGATGCCGCCGGGAGTGAAGCTGGAAAAAGGCGAGTAACCCCCCTCTGGTTTTCGACTCAATCCCGAGCCGCTGGGTGATCTGTAGCAGCACGGTTTGCCGGCGGTAGCGGTTTGGAGAACGTCACCGCCGGCAAGCCGTGCTGCTACAGCGGTGATCGACAGTTCCGATCGCTTCCCGCCCCCATCTGACGACCGGCCAGATACTTTCTGCAAAATCTCCAGACGCTAACTACACTCCAGGTGCCTCGCTGCCGCTTGACCTACGGGGCTGTCACGTCTGCGATTCCTTCGCCGCGTCATCAATTAGAAAAAGTCTGGAGCATCTATGTCGTTTACCCCTGAATTGGTTGCCGAACTGGAAATCCTGTCACTGTTCAACCTGAGCAACACCAAAGAGGGCCTAAAAGTCCACCACGTGGCTGCTCCCACAGCGGTTGCTGCTGCCAAGCGACTCTTCGAGAAAGGCCTGACCACTCAGGTCGATGGTGGCTACCTCACCAGTCTGGGACTGGATGCCGCCGAACACGCGCAATCGCTTTTGATCATCCTGTCCACCGCTCAGGAAGCGGCCTGAAGTCGCGTAAACTCACTGAGCCGCGAAACCTTTGCCGGGACGCATGAAATAAAGGTTTCGCGAACCCTTTATTTGTATGATGCTGCGCCGATAAAAATCTGGCGCCAGAAAAAATACATCCCGCCGCGTCAATGGCAGCTGGGTGATGCTGACCTACTTTCCTGCCGCCATGCTTGCCACCCCAGCATTGCCGTTCGTCGGCTTTGAGTCGCGATGACGCGTAGTTTCGAAATTCGTCCTGATCTGGATGAGGGCATCGACCGCAAGGTCCTCAGCCAGTTACGCAACCGGTTTCTCACCCTCAACGAAGGGCGGCTTGGTCGCGCCAACGAAGGACTGTCGACGCGCCAGCAGTCGGTGCTTACCCTGTTGCCGCTGTTCTTCCACGTCAATCATCCGCTGCTGCCCGGCTACGTTTCCAGCGCTACGCCCGCTGGCGTCTCGAATTACGAGCCCGATGCGCAGGCCCTGGCCGAAGCGCAGCGCCTGACGCGCTCGTTCTCCTATCGACCTCGTCGTGGCAGCCCACCGCAGCCGATCCACGGAATTTTCCTGATGGGCAGCCTCGGCACGCTCGCTCAGGCTGATCAGAGCGACATGGACGTGTGGATCTGCCACGACACAAATCTATCGTCTGAGGAACTGCTGGAGCTGCGCAAGAAATGCCAGGCGCTGGAAACCTGGGCTGCGACGATGGGCGCCGAAGCGCATTTCTTCCTGATCGACCCGGAACGCTTCGTGCTCGGTGAACGTGACGCACAGCTCAGTGGCGAAGATTGCGGAACGACCCAGCATTACCTTTTGCTCGATGAGTTTTATCGCACTGCGATCTGGCTGGCGGGGCGTACGCCCATGTGGTGGCTGGTACCGGTCTATGAAGAAGCGCGTTACGCCGAGTACACCCATACGCTGATTTCCAAACGCTTCATCCGCGCCGATGAAGTGATCGATTTCGGCAACATGTCGCACATCCCACCTGGCGAGTTCATCGGCGCCGGGCTGTGGCAGTTGTTCAAGGGCATCGAGTCGCCTTACAAGTCTGTGCTCAAGCTGCTGCTGACAGAGGTCTACGCCAGCGAGCACCCGCAGGTGCAATGCCTGAGCATGCGCTTCAAGCAGCAGGTGTTCGCCAACTCCACAGACCTCGACGAACTTGATCCCTACATGATGGTGTACCGCAGGATCGAAGAGTATCTGCGCGATCGAGGCGAACCGGAGCGCCTGGAACTGGTGCGACGCAGCTTGTACCTGAAAGTGAACAAGCGCCTCACTGGCCTGCCCCGTCAGCGCGCCACGAGTTGGCAACGCCTGCTGCTTCAGCGCTTGTCGACAGAATGGAAATGGGATGAACGCCAACTGGCCCTGCTCGACAGTCGCAGCCAGTGGAAAGTGCGCCAGGTGTCCAGCGAACGCAGGGCATTGGTCAGCGAGCTCAATTACAGCTATCGCTTCCTGACGCAGTTTGCCCGTACCCAGAACGCAATCAGCTCGATCAACAAGCGCGACCTCAATGTCCTGGGGCGGCGCCTGTATGCGGCCTTCGAACGCAAGGCGGGAAAGGTCGAATTCGTCAATCCTGGCATTGCGCCGGATCTGGCCGAAGACACGCTGACCCTGGTCCAGTCGCCGAACAAGCGCGAGCCTGGCAAATACCAGTGGGGCCTGTACACCGGCAACCTGGGTGTTCACGAATGGGAGGCCTTTGCGCCGATCAAGCGCAGCCGCGAACTGTTGGAGCTGCTTGCCTGGTGTCATCGCAACAATGTGATCGACAGCAGCACACGCCTGGCGCTGCATCCGGGCACCAGCGATCTGACCGAGTTCGAGCTGTTCAATCTGCAAGGGGCGTTGCAGCAGACCATCCCGGTGCCGCTGGGGATGGTCCACGAAGAGGCGCTGCTCAAGCCCAGTGTGCCAAGCGAAATTCTGCTGCTGGTGAACGTTGGCGTCGATCCGCTCAAGCATCACAAGGATCTGAACATCCTGATGACCACCGAGCGCACCGACTCGCTGAGTTATGCCGGGGTCCGGGAAAACCTGGTACTGACTTTCGACCAGATCACCCTCAACAGCTGGAACGAGGTGCTGATCAATCGCTTCGATGGCCCTCACGCGCTGCTCGACTGCATGACCGAGCTGCTCAACAACCTGCCAGCGACTTCGCCGAGACCGGTGATTCGGGTTCGCTGTTTCTGCCACAACCGCGCTCCGGCGATTGCCCAGCGGGTCGAGGAGCTGATCAATACCGCGCAACTGTTGCTGACCCGCCGCCTCAACCATCGCTATCTGATACAGGTCGAGCAGCGCTATCACGTACTGGAAATGATGCCTGGCCAGGTCAATCACGTCGCACTGGAAAGCCTGCCAGCTCTTTACGATTATCTAGGCGAGGAGTTGCCCGGCTACAGCCCGATTCATCTGGACCCGCAAGCGCTGGATGACAGTGATCTGTCGCTGATCATTCCCCATGGCCAGCCCGAATGCATTCAGGTGTTTTACCGAATAAACGAACCCCATGCGGATCTGTACGTGCTCGACGAACACAACGCGCTGTGGCATCAGCGCCTGCCTTATCACGACGAACCCAGCCTGCTGATGCCGCTGCAGCGTTTTCTTCAATCACTCATGTATCGCCGCGGTGCGTTGCTGCCGCTCGATAACCCGCTGGAACCTTCGTCGCTGGAAACACTGTTTTATCGCATCACCCCGGACGGCGGCGGGCGCGCGCGACGTATCGAGCAACGGCTGGCGCCCGTCATGCCGACCGACAAGCCGTTCTACGACGTACAGGCCATCGTCGAGGAAGCTTCACCCGGACAAGTCAGCGTCACGCTGTACTGCAACGGGATGGAATTTTCCGAACTGGAGTTCGGCGAGCAGTTGTTCAGCGTGGTCGCGCGGCAGATTCTCGACCAACGCAGCGAGCCGCAACGCTATCGCTGCTACATCACCGATCTCGATCTGTCGGGAATACTGGCGGACACGCGCGGCCAGACGATTCTGTTCCTGCGCTACAAGGCCGAGCTTGAGAAGTCGTTGAATGAGGCGATGGATGAGGCGTGAGGCTCAACGGATCTACTTCCTGTAGCCGCACGGCTTGCCGGTGGTAGCGATCCTGATTCCGCTGCCGCCGAAAGCCGTGCTGCTATAGAAAAGGGGTTCAAAGCGAGGATGAATCAGTGCCCTGCCCGGCGCTGATCGGCCTGGCGCACGATCTCTCGCCTGCGCTCATCCGTCGCCGCGCGCCACTCGCGAATGTCTTCGACGTGGCGCGAACACCCTGTACAGACTTTATGCTCATCGAGCCGGCACACGCTGATGCAGGGCGACGGCACCGCCGGACTGACGTTGCTGAACAGCGGTTTCGGCGCTTTGGCAGCTGTCGCGTTGGTCACTGACGGTTTCCGTCTTCATGACCGTCGACGGCGTCGAATTCGACTTCAACACCGGCCTGCTTCAACGCCAGACGATGAAGCATCTCGCCCAACAGCTCTTCGCTCTTGTCGCAGACCCAGCGTTTTTCCTCTTCGTCGTAGTCGAAGTGGAAGCCACCAGCAGGCGCCGCCAACCACAGCTGACGCAGAGGCTCCTGACGACTGATGATGAATTGAGTACCGTTTTCGAATTTCACGGTCAGCACACCGGCCGAACTCTCAAGGTCCAGGTCCAGACCACTCTCGTCGAAAATATCCTCGATCGTGTTTTGGGTTTCATCAACCAGGTCGTGAAAGCGGGCTTCGGTCAAACTCATTGCAGGAACCTCGAAAGTGTCTACTGATGGCGCAGCGACGCAAGATACGGTCGCGTCCCGTCAATTGCAAAGCATACCCGCCCTTTGGCCCCTCGCCGCGCCAAAAAAACGCAGGCTCATCGCCCGCTTGTCTGGAGTGCGCGTCAAAGCCCCGCCGGACGGGAACTCCAGCGCATAGGCAATCTGTCGGGTGGTCGGTATACTCGGGCGCAATTAATGCTTATACAAAGGATTTCGCCATGAAGCGCCTGATTTCCTCCCTGGCCGCGCTCCTCGCTGTAGCGTGCCTGGTCTCTGCCTGCGGTCAAAAAGGTCCGCTGTACCTGCCTGATGATGAGCAGTCCAACGCTCCGGGCGCTCAGAACCAATCGCACTCGCACAAGCACTCGACCTACTAGGGATCAGCCATGGACGCCTTCAACTACCGCGACGGTGAGCTGTTCGCGGAGGGAGTTGCATTGTCTGCCATCGCCGAGCGCTTCGGCACGCCGACTTATGTCTACTCTCGCGCGCACATCGAAGCGCAATACCGCGCTTACGCCGATGCCCTGAGCGGCACGCCGCATCTGGTCTGCTTCGCCGTCAAAGCCAACTCCAACCTGGGCGTCCTCAATGTCCTGGCGCGTCTGGGCGCGGGTTTCGACATCGTTTCCCGTGGTGAGCTTGAACGTGTGCTGGCAGCAGGCGGTCAAGCCGACAAGATCGTGTTCTCCGGCGTCGGCAAAACCCGCGATGACATGCGTCGTGCGCTGGAAGTCGGCGTTCATTGCTTTAACGTCGAATCCACCGACGAGCTGGAACGCCTGCAGGTCGTTGCCGCCGAAATGGGCGTACGCGCTCCGGTCTCCCTGCGCGTGAACCCTGACGTCGATGCGGGCACTCACCCGTACATCTCCACCGGCCTCAAGGAAAACAAATTCGGCATCGCCATTGCTGACGCCGAAGACGTTTATATCCGCGCCGCTCAACTGCCAAATCTGGAAGTGATCGGGGTTGATTGCCACATCGGCTCGCAACTGACCACGCTGTCGCCGTTCGTCGACGCGCTGGATCGTCTGCTCGATCTCGTCGACCGCCTGAGCGATTGCGGCATTCAACTGCGTCACCTTGATCTGGGAGGCGGTCTTGGCGTGCGTTATCGCGACGAAGAGCCGCCGCTGGCGGGCGACTACATCAAAGCCGTGCGCGAGCGGCTGGATGGTCGCGACCTGGCATTGATGTTCGAACCAGGCCGTTTCATCGTTGCCAACGCAGGCGTACTGCTGACGCGCATCGAGTACCTCAAGCACACCGAGCACAAGGACTTTGCCATCGTCGACGCGGCAATGAACGACCTGATCCGCCCTGCCCTGTATCAGGCCTGGATGGACGTGACGGCCGTAAAACCTCGCGATGGCGCGGCGCGCAACTACGACATCGTCGGGCCGATCTGCGAAACCGGTGACTTCCTGGCCAAGGAGCGCGAACTCGCTCTGGCCGAAGGCGACCTGCTGGCCGTGCATTCCGCTGGCGCCTATGGCTTCGTCATGAGCTCCAACTACAACACCCGTGGCCGTACCGCCGAAGTGTTGGTCGATGGCGATCAGGCGTTCGAAGTGCGTCGTCGTGAAACCGTGACTGAGCTGTTTGCCGGCGAAAGCCTGCTCCCGGAGTAATCCCATGCTGCTGCGTTTTACCAAGATGCATGGCCTGGGCAACGATTTCATGGTGCTGGACCTCGTCAGCCAGCACGCGCACATTCTGCCCAAGCACGCCAAGCAATGGGGCGATCGACACACTGGCATCGGTTTCGATCAGTTGCTGCTGGTCGAAGCGCCGAGCAATCCGGATGTGGACTTCCGCTACCGCATCTTCAATTCCGACGGCTCCGAAGTCGAACAGTGCGGCAACGGTGCGCGCTGCTTCGCCCGCTTCGTGCTGGACAAGCGTCTGACCGCCAAGAAGCAGATCCGCGTCGAGACCAAGAGCGGCATCATCGAACTGGACATCCGCAACGATGGCCAGATCAGCGTGGACATGGGCGCGCCGCGCCTGGTGCCGGCCGACATTCCTTTCGAGGCGCCGCAACAGGCCACCAGTTACACACTGGACGTCGAAGGCGAAAGCATCGAACTGGCAGCCGTGTCGATGGGCAACCCCCATGCCGTGCTGCGGGTCTTCGATATCAACAACGCTCCGGTTCACAGCCTGGGGCCGAAGATCGAAAACCATCCGCGCTTTCCTGCCCGTGTAAACGTCGGTTTCCTGCACGTTGTCGACCGCCAGCGCGCACAATTGCGAGTCTGGGAGCGCGGCGCGGGAGAAACTCAGGCCTGCGGTACCGGAGCTTGCGCTGCCGCTGTCGCGGCCATCAGCCAAGGCTGGATGGAGTCGCCGCTGCTGATCGACCTTCCAGGCGGGCGCCTGTCCATTGAGTGGGCCGGCCCTGGCCATCCGGTGCTGATGACCGGCCCGGCTGTCCGGGTCTACGAAGGCCAAGTACGTCTATGAGTGAGAGTATCCGATGACCGACCAGCCTCAGACTTCAACCGACACGCCCAGCGAATCGCCTGCCGATAGCGCAGTGCCCGCCCTTGAAGCCGAGGCAGTCGCAGCCTGGCTGCAACAACATCCGGACTTCTTCGCCGAGCACGACGACCTGCTCACCGCAATGCGCATTCCCCATCAGCGCGGCGACACCGTGTCGCTGGTCGAACGGCAGCTCAAACTCCTGCGGGAACGCAATATCGAGATGCGCCATCGCCTGTCGCAACTGATGGACGTTGCCCGGGACAATGATCGGCTGTTCGACAAAACCCGCCGCCTGATCCTCGATCTGATGGACGCCAACAGCCTCGAAGATATCGTGATCGCAGTGGAAGACAGCCTGCGACAGGAGTTTCAGGTGCCGTTCGTGAGCCTGATTCTGTTCAGCGACAATCCCATGACTGTGGGCCGCTGGGTGAGCAGCGCAGACGCCCAGAAAGCCATTGGCGGCCTGATTTCCGGTGGCAAGACCGTTTGCGGCGCGCTGCGCGAGCATGAACTTGAATTCCTGTTCGGTGCAGATCAGAGCAAGGAAGTGGGCTCTACCGCCATCGTCGCGCTCAATCATCAAGGCTTGCACGGCGTACTCGCCATCGGCAGCCGCGATCCGCAGCATTACAAAAGCTCGGTGGGCACGCTGTTCCTCAGCTACATCGCCGATGTGTTGAGCCGTTTGTTGCCACGTTTCACCAACGCCCTGCGTTCGGTTCGCTAACCATGGAACGACAACTGGACGCTTACTGCACGCACTTGCGCAGTGAGCGCCAAGTGTCGAGCCATACGCTTGTGGCTTATCGCCGCGACCTGAGCAAAGTGCTGGGCTTCTGCGAAAAACACCACATCGACAGCTGGAAGGCCCTGGATATTCAGTCCATGCGCGGCCTCGTTGCTCGCCTGCACTCCCAAGGTCAGTCCTCGCGCAGCATTGCCAGACTGCTGTCGGCCGTGCGCGGTTTCTATCACTACCTCAACCGCGAAGGCATTTGCGAGCATGACCCGGCCAACGGCCTGGCACCCCCCAAAGGCGAGCGTCGCTTGCCCAAGACCCTCGACGCTGACCGTACACTGCAGTTGTTGGAAGGTGGCGTCGAGGACGAATTTCTCGCAAGGCGCGATCACGCGATTCTCGAACTGTTCTATTCATCCGGGCTACGCCTGTCTGAGCTGACCGGCCTTAACTGTGAACAGCTGGACCTCGCCGACGGGCTGATTCAAGTGCTTGGTAAAGGCAGCAAGACCCGCGTGCTGCCAGTGGGCAGAAAAGCCCGCGAGGCCCTTGAGGAATGGCTAAAACAGCGCGCGCTGGCCAATCCTAAGGACGATGCGGTGTTTGTCAGTCAACAGGGCCGACGCCTCGGCCCCCGTTCGATCCAGCTACGGGTCAAGGCGGCTGGTGAACGCGAACTGGGGCAGAACCTGCACCCGCACATGCTGCGGCATTCCTTCGCCAGCCATTTGCTGGAGTCCTCGCAGGACCTGCGGGCTGTGCAGGAATTGCTCGGCCATGCGGATATCACGACGACCCAGATCTACACCCACCTTGATTTCCAACACCTGGCGACGGTGTACGACAGCGCCCACCCAAGGGCCAAACGCAAGGATTCCTCAGACACATGAGCATTAAGCTGATCACCTTCGATCTGGATGACACCCTCTGGGAAACCGCACCGGCCATTGTCAGCGCAGAGGCGATGCTGCGTGACTGGCTTGCAGAACACGCCCCCAAGCTGGGCCCGGTCCCGGTTGAACACTTGTGGGAAATCCGCTCTCGCCTGATCGAGGCCGATCCGACCTTCAAGCACCGGATCAGTGCATTGCGCCGTCGAGTGCTGTTTCTGGCGCTGGAAGATGCAGGTTATGGCCATCCTGAAGCGCAAGAGCTGGCGGACCGTAGTTTCGAGGTGTTCCTGCAAGGGCGGCATCAACTGGATATCTTCCCCGAGGTAGTCCCGACGCTGGAGCTGCTTACCAAGAATTACACGCTGGGCGTGGTTACCAACGGCAATGCCGACGTACGCCGCCTGGGGCTGGCAGACTATTTCGCCTTTGCGCTGTGTGCCGAAGACCTGGGCATCGGCAAACCCGACCCTGCGCCATTCCTAGAAGCCCTGAAACGCGGCAACGCCGGTGCCGGAAACGCGGTACATGTCGGTGATCACCCCGGTGACGACATCGCGGGGGCTCAGCAGGCTGGCATGCGCGCGATCTGGTACAACCCGAGCGGCAAGGCCTGGGAGGCGGATAAATTGCCGGATGCAGAGATCAACAGCCTGACGCAGCTGCCTGGGGTACTGGCCCGGTGGGGATGAACCGGTAAGACATCAGGCAAAAAAAAGCCCGCAGCGACAGCGGGCTTTTTTTCAGCAGGTATCTGACGCCCTTAAATAGGGCGGCTACCGTACTTGTTGTCAGGCTTCTTTGGCGGATCGGCAACCACGTTGGCCTCCACTTCCTGCACTTTGCCGCCTCGGGCGAGGAACTCTTCCATCGCGCGAGCCAGAGCATCACGCTCTTTGTTCTTGGCTTCAACGCTAGGCAGCTCATCGACCGAGACTGCAGCCTTGGCTTTACCCTTGGCTGGAGTTGCCGCAGCTTCGGGACTGTCGTCTATTTCCGAGCCATCGTCATCGGGAGCAGCTGCGAGCTCCTCACCGTCCTCTTCGTCTTCCAGACCGTCTTCTACCAGATCGTCGTTGTCATCGTCGCTCATGTTCTACCTCATGACTTGCGAAAGCAGATTAGTTATAGCCCAGCTGCGCCTAATTTCTAAGACAGCCAGAAAAAATTCAACTACCGCCGACAATCAGCGGTCGTGCCCCTCACCCTGAAGGGTGGCGAGGACTTTACGCGCACCGCCTGCATCGCGATGCTCTCCTAAATAAACACCTTGCCAGGTACCCATTGCCAACCGTCCGTCTGTGACCGGAAGGACAAGCTGGCAGCCTAGCAAACTGGCTTTGAAGTGCGCAGGCAGGTCGTCGGGACCTTCGTCGTCGTGTTCATAACCGTCTCGCCCTTGAGGCACCAGCCGGTTGAAAAAACGCTCGAAGTCGCGGCGCACTGCCGGATCGGCATTCTCGTTGATGGTCAACGAGGCCGAGGTATGCTGCAGCCACAAATGCAACAGTCCGACACGGCAATCACGCAGCCCGGGAAGGCCTGCAACGATCTCGTCGGTCACCAGATGGAATCCGCGAGGCCTTGCCCGCAGCGTGATTCTGGTCTGTTGCCACATACAGTTCTCCGCCCTTCGGCGCGCATTCTAACGCGATGGAAAAAAAAACAAAGTGCGTAATGAGTGACGTTTTCCACAAGCCGCAAACCCGAGGATGCATCCCGTCGCAACCATCAATGGAGATGCTTTGCGAAAGGCTGTCAGCGCGGGTTGCAACACGCCGTCGAGCCACTCGTTGGCCGTTGTGCCTATCGACAAACTCCAGACAAAAAAATGCCCGGTAAACCGGGCATTTTTTTAAGCCGTGATTACAAGTTGTAGCCACGCTCGTTGTGTTGTGCAAGGTCCAGACCGACAGCTTCTTCTTCCTCGGTGACACGCAGGCCCATGACCGCGTCCAGCACCTTGAGGATGATGAAGGTCACGATACCGGTGTAGATAACCGTGAAGCCTACGCCTTTGCACTGGATCCAGACTTGTGCAGCGATGTCGGTGACAGTGCCGAAGCCGCCCAGCGATGGTGCTGCGAAAACACCGGTCAGGATCGCGCCGAGGATACCGCCGATACCGTGAACGCCGAAGGCATCAAGGGAGTCGTCGTAGCCCAGTTTGCGTTTCAGGCTGGTGGCGCAGAAGAAGCAGACCACGCCGGCCGCCAGGCCGATGATCAGGCCGCCCATCGGGCCGACAGTACCGGCCGCAGGGGTGATGGCGACCAGACCGGCAACCACGCCCGAAGCGATACCCAGCGCGCTTGGCTTACCGTGGGTCAGCCACTCGGCGAACATCCAGCCCAGAGCAGCGGCGGCGGTTGCGATCTGAGTTACCAGCATCGCCATGCCGGCAGTGCCGTTGGCCGCCGCAGCGGAACCTGCGTTGAAGCCGAACCAGCCTACCCACAGCATCGCTGCGCCGACCAGGGTGTAACCCAGGTTGTGCGGAGCCATTGGAGTTGTCGGGAAACCTTTGCGCTTGCCCAATACCAGGCACGCTACCAGGCCAGCCACACCGGCGTTGATGTGAACAACGGTGCCGCCCGCGAAATCGAGTACGCCCCAGTCCCACAGCAGACCACCGACACCACTCCAGACCATGTGCGCGATTGGCGCGTAGACCAGGGTGAACCAGATGGCCATGAAGATCAGCATCGCGGAGAACTTCATGCGTTCTGCGAAGGCGCCGACGATCAGAGCAGGGGTGATGATGGCGAAAGTCATCTGGAAGGTGACGAACACAGCTTCAGGGAACAGAGCTGCGGCACCTGTGATGCTTGAAGGCGTGACGCCTGCAAGGAACGCCTTCGACAGGCCGCCGACGAAGGAGTTGAAGTTAACGACGTTGGCTTCCATACCGGTGGTGTCGAACGCCATGCTGTAGCCGTAGACGACCCACAGGATGCTGATCAGACCGGTGATGGCGAAGCACTGCATCATTACCGAAAGAACGTTTTTCGAGCGGACCATGCCGCCGTAGAACAGCGCAAGACCGGGTACGGTCATGAACAGCACAAGGGCTGTCGAGGTCAGCATCCAGGCGGTGTCGCCTGAGTTCAGTACTGGGGCTGCCACTTCGTCTGCCGCCATGGCCAAGCCAGGGGTTACGAGGGACAACAGGGCTCCTAGCCCTGCGAATTGACGCAGAGTCATATTGTTTTCTCCTGGGGCGTTGGGTTTGGCGGCTTAGATTGCGTCGGTATCGGTTTCGCCGGTACGGATGCGAATAGCCTGTTCCAGATTGACCACGAAGATCTTTCCGTCACCGATCTTGCCGGTGTTGGCCGCTTTGGTTATCGCCTCGATAACGCGGTCCAGATCCTTGTCGTCGATCGCAACATCGATCTTCACCTTGGGAAGGAAGTCGACTACGTATTCCGCACCGCGATACAGCTCGGTGTGGCCTTTCTGACGTCCGAAGCCTTTGACTTCAGTTACCGTGATGCCCTGCACGCCGATTTCGGACAACGACTCGCGTACGTCGTCCAGCTTGAACGGCTTGATGATGGCAGTGACTAGCTTCATGAAACTTTCTCCCGAATTGGTGGACTTGCCCCAGGAAAACAAACCCGACTCAAGTCTAAGCGCAGTGTCTGGCTTTGTAACGCGTCGATGGCCCGAAACAGACCAGACCAACTCCAGAAAACCGCTTCTGACGAAACACTTCCCCGCTCCGCCTGCCGCACTGCATTCGTCACAGCGACTGCATCAGTGCATGGGTCATATGCCACTAAGCAGAAACCTTGCCATCTCTACCAATCCCACGAATTACGGCGTATTGATCACTGTGACAGGGACTCAGATCGCCATCATCGAATCCGACCGCACAACAACAGTGCGCCTGTGCACGGGCTGATGCGCGAAAACCGTGCAGCCCGTGACAGCTCAAAAGGACTATAGACGCTGCGTGCTACACTGCCGCCCATCTGATTCCGGAACTTGATCATGCTCGCGCCCAAAGCTTTTCTAGATGCCCTGAGTGGCCACGCCTCGCGGTTGTTCAACGGCGAGACCCCGCTGCCACGCAACGAATTCGAAACCCAGTTCAAGGCGCTGCTGCAAAGCGGCTTCAGCAAACTGGATCTGGTAAGCCGTGAAGAATTCGACAGCCAGATGATCGTCCTCGCCCGCACCCGTGCCCGCCTTGAGGCACTGGAAGCGAAGATGGCCGAGATGGAAGCGCAACTGGCGGGGCAGGCGAAGGAGTGAAGCTTGCGCATACACCGACTACGGCCGGGCGCGCCCTGTTTTGCTCAGGCGCAGTGCGCGATACGTTGAACCTGCGCTTTTATGGCTGAACCCCGTTCGATTTCCGCTTTGCGCAGATCGTAGGTGAGTTGCAGATTCAGCCAGAACTCAGGGGTGGTCTCAAAACAAGCAGCGAGGCGCAACGCCATGTCAGCGCTCACCCCTCTGCGCTGGAGCACAATGTCATTTACCGTCGGGGTGGAGACGCCCAACGCGCGTGCCAACGCCGCAGACGTAAGCTCCAGCGGTTCCAGATATTCCTCTTTGAGAATTTCCCCGGGATGTACCGGGCGCATTCCGTTCTTGGTCATTGGGGTTACCTCAGTGGTAATCGACGATTTCGACATTCTCCGGGCCGTTTGGACCCCAGATGAAGCAAATACGCCATTGGGCGTTGATGCGTATGCTGTGCTGCCCTTTTCGATCGCCCCCGAGCGCTTCCAGACGATTTCCCGGTGGAGACTTTAAATCCACCAGCGACGTAGCAGCGTCGAGCATCGTCAGCTTGCGTTCCACGACTGAGAGAATGACGACCAGATACGCGTCCTGCCCTGTCTGAAAATCGATTCAGTATCCTTACATTTAAAACTCGCAATCATTGCTAACGCTTAACGCTTAACGCTTAACGTTATTCGTTAATTGCGGATTGTAGTCAGCGTCGGACGCGGACGCAACGAGGCCGTCGTCAAAGCATATCCGAGCGCCAATCAATCAGACACATGCCGTAGAACATGCACGCGCGCCCACTCCCCCACTCTGACTATCCTTGAGCACGCCGCAGGACGCGGTGCCTCCCTCAAGGAACGATCATGTCTCTCGCCATTGTTCTCAGCCGCGCGCAAGTGGGTGTCGAGGCGCCTGCTGTCACTGTCGAAACGCATCTGGCCAACGGCCTGCCTGCGCTTACGCTGGTCGGTTTGCCTGAAGGTGCGGTGAAAGAGAGCAAAGATAGGGTGCGCAGTGCGATTCTCAACTGCCGGCTGGAGTTTCCGGCGCGGCGCATCACCTTGAATCTCGCACCCGCCGATCTGCCCAAGGATGGCGGGCGTTTTGACCTGGCGATCGCCTTGGGTTTGCTGGCGGCCAGCGCACAGGTGCCGAAGTTGGCGCTGGATGGCGTGGAGTGCCTTGGTGAATTGGCGTTGTCAGGCGCGATTCGGCCGGTGCAAGGTGTCTTGCCCGCCGCACTGGCGGCTCGCGAAGCGGGACATACGCTGATCGTCCCAGCCGTGAACGCCGAAGAAGCCTGCCTCGCTTCAGGGTTGAAGGTGATTGCGGTCAGTCACCTGCTTGAACTGGTCTCTCACCTCAACGGCCACACCCCTATCGCACCCTACAAATCCAACGGGCTGATCCTGAAAATTCAGCCCTACCCCGACCTCAGTGAAGTTCAGGGACAGACCGCGGCCAAGCGCGCCCTGCTGGTCGCGGCTGCCGGGGCACATAACCTGCTGTTCAGCGGCCCTCCCGGCACCGGCAAGACGCTGCTCGCCAGTCGTCTGCCCGGTTTGCTGCCGCCGCTGGATGAACGCGAGGCATTAGAGGTAGCGGCGATTCAATCGGTCGCCAGCCATGCCCCGCTGACCAGTTGGCCACAACGCCCTTTTCGCCAACCCCATCACTCGGCGTCGGGGCCGGCGCTGGTAGGCGGTGGCAGTCGTCCGCAGCCAGGCGAAATTACGTTGGCTCATCACGGCGTGCTGTTCCTCGACGAGCTTCCCGAGTTTGATCGTCGCGTGTTGGAAGTGCTGAGAGAGCCGCTGGAGTCAGGCCACATCGTGATTTCCAGGGCGCGTGACCGGGTGCGTTTTCCGGCGCGCTTTCAGCTGGTGGCGGCGATGAACCCCTGCCCTTGCGGCTACCACGGCGAACCTACGGGCCGATGCCGCTGTTCGACCGATCAGATCCAGCGTTATCGCAACAAACTCTCCGGCCCGTTGCTGGACCGAATTGACTTGCACCTGACCGTCGCCCGCGAAACCACCTCGCTGGCCGCTCCCCCACAAACCGGCGACAGCAGCGCAAGCGCAGCGTTGCTGGTGTCCGAAGCCCGGGAGCGTCAGCAAAAACGCCAGGGTTGCGCCAATGCCTTTCTCGATCTGCCAGCGCTACGGCAACATTGCGCGCTCAAGGCAGAAGACGAAGCATGGCTGGAGACCGCTTGCGAGCGGCTGACCCTCTCTTTGCGCGCAGCACATAGACTGCTGAAAGTGGCACGTACATTGGCCGATCTGGAGCGGGTGGACGCCATTGAGCGCAGCCATATCGCCGAAGCGCTGCAGTATCGGCCTTCCACCAGTTGATGGACTTAGTGCCCGTATCTCGCGCTAACATGCAGCCTGATCGTCATGCCTGGTCAACACACCTGAAAGAGTCTTGAGCGTGGAACTGGACAGAATAGATGCAAGGCTGCTGAGCGAATTGCAGCGCAACAACCGGGTCTCCAGTGAAGAACTGGGCGAGCAGGTCGGGCTTTCCAGTACCGGCATTCAGCGCCGTGTGAAGCGTTTGCGTGCGCAGGGCATCATTGAAGCGGACATCGCGGTGGTCTCGCCCAAGGCAGTCGGGCGCGAGGTGATGATGCTGGTGCTGGTGTCCCTCGAACGTGAGCGCGCGGACATCATCGACACGTTCAAACAGTCTATACGTGCGACGCCGGAGATCATGAGTGGCTACTACGTCACCGGCGACGCCGATTTCGTGCTGGTGGTGACGACGCGCAACATGGACGAATACGAGCAGTTCACTCGCCAGTTCTTCTACAACAACCCCAACATTAAAGGCTTCAAGACCATGGTGGTGATGGACCGGGTCAAGGCGGGCTTCAGTATTCCGATTCCCGGCGCAGAGGAAATCAAATAGTGGCGCTCGGTTTTCAACCACTATCCCGGAAAGCCTGAAAACGTTGCACGATACGAGAATCACGCAGATTTACTGCGTCGATTCTTAAAATACTCAGTAATCCTGCAAATACCGCCAACGCAACGCAGCTTTTCAACGCTGCCTCGTTCCTAGAATGAGCTCATCAAACCCGTCCTTTCGACGATGAGACTCAGACCATGAACAACCTTGCCAAAACGGCACTCGACCAACTGCGCCGTCCTGACCTTTTCGAAACCCGAGCGTGGATCGACGGGCAATGGATCGAAGGCGAGTCTCGCCTCGCCGTACTCGACCCGGCCACCGGCGCGACTATCGCCCGTGTTGCTCACTGTGATGTGGCATGGATGGACACGGCGGTCGATGCTGCCGGTCAGGCATTTCTGGCCTGGCGCGATCAGTTGCCAGCGCAGCGCGGCGCGATTCTGAGGCGCTGGGCGTCCCTGACCCGCGAGCACGCTCAGGATCTGGCCGTGATCATGACCGCCGAGCAAGGCAAGCCCCTCAAAGAGTCCCTTGGCGAAATCGCCTACGGCGCAGCGTTTCTTGACTGGTTCGCCGCCGAGGCCGAACGCAGTTACGGCGAGTCGATCCCCAGCCATCTGGCGGGCAGCCAGCTCAGCACGCGGATGCAGCCGATCGGTGTGACTGCCGCCGTAACACCCTGGAACTTCCCCAACGCGATGATCACCCGCAAGGCAGGCGCTGCTCTTGCCGCGGGTTGCAGCATGATCGTCAAACCGGCCCCGGAAACCCCATTGTCGGCGCTGGCTTTGGCAAAACTGGCGCAAGAAGCTGGCGTACCCGCTGGCGTGTTTCAGGTCGTGACCGGCGATGCACCGAGCCTTTCCGCGCGCCTGATGCAGCGCCCGGAAGTGCGAGCTTTCAGCTTCACCGGCTCCACCGAAATCGGTCGCCTGCTGCTCAAGCAATCGGCCGAAACAGTGAAAAAGGTCTCGCTGGAATTGGGCGGTCATGCGCCCTTCATCGTCTTCGACGACGCCTCGCTGGAGGAGGCCGTGGCTGGTTGCATCGGCGCCAAATTCGCAACCTCCGGACAGGACTGCCTCGCCGCCAATCGCATCTATGTTCAACGTGGTCTGTATGAACCCTTCGTCGCCGCCTTCACTCGAGCCACTGCGGCGCTAAAAGTCGGGCATGGCCTGGAAGACGGCGTCGACATCGGCCCGATGACCCGGGTCTCGGTTGCCAACAAGAGCCGCGACCACATTGGCAACGCGCTGTCCCTCGGCGCGCGCCTGACCACCGGCGGCATGGACAGCGCGCTCGGTAGCCATTTCGTCACCCCGACTGTGCTGGCCGATGTCACCGACGAGATGGACATCGCCTTCGAGGAAACCTTCGGACCGGTCGCGGCCATCCTGCCGTTCGATGACGAGCAGGAGGTCATTCGTCGTGCCAACCAGACCGAATACGGCCTGGCTGCTTACGTGTACACCAACGACCTGCGACGCGCCGCCCGCGTTTCGGACCGGCTGGAGTTCGGCATGGTCGCGCTCAACACCGCGAAATTCACCGGTGCGCCAATTCCGTTCGGCGGCTGGAAGCAGTCAGGTTTGGGCCGCGAAGGCTCCAGACACGGCCTGGCCGAATACATGGAACTCAAATACGTCTGCGTCGGCAGCCTCTAACCCACTGGAGCCCCATCATGGATAAGCAAACTCAGGATCAGATTTCAGCAATGGACCGCGCATCGGTCCTGCACCCGTTCACCCAGCTCAAGGATTTCGCCACCGGCAAGGCGGGCGACCCGACCATCATCGAAACGGCCAAGGGCATCCGCATCACCGACGCCACCGGCCGCGAGTACATCGACGGCTTCGCCGGCCTGTACTGCATGAACGTTGGCTACGGCCGCACCGAAGTGGCCGAGGCCATTTCCCGCCAGGCGCACAAGCTGGCGTACTACCACTCCTACGCCGCTCACACGACAGAGGAACTGGCGCGTCTGTCCGACCGCCTGGTGCGCATGGCGCCCGGCAAGATGAGCAAGGTGTTCTATGGCATGTCCGGGTCGGATGCCAACGAAACCCAGGCCAAGCTGGTCTGGTACTACAACAACCTGCGCGGTCTGCCGAAGAAGAAAAAGATCATCACTCGCGACCGCGGCTACCACGGTTGCTCGGTGGTCTCCGGCTCGATGACCGGCATGAGCTTCTATCACGACCACATGGACCTGCCGATCGCAGGGATCCCGCGCACCGGCGTGCCGCACTATTACTGGGGTGCCGAAGCCGGTGAGACCGAGGAGCAATTCTCGGCTCGCCGCGCCGAAGAACTGGAAGCGCTGATTCTGCGCGAAGGTCCTGACACCGTTGGTGCGTTTATCGCGGAGCCGGTGCTCGGTACGGGTGGCATCACCCCTCCACCTGCTGGCTACTGGGCAGCGATTCAGCCAGTGCTGAAAAAGTACGACATCCTGCTGATCGCTGACGAAGTCATCACTGGCTTCGGGCGTACCGGCGCGATGTTCGGCTGCGACAAGTACGGCATCGAGCCTGACCTGATCACCGTCGCCAAAGGCCTGACCTCGGCTTATGTGCCGCTGTCGGCGTCGATTGTCGGGGAGAAGGTGTACAAGGTGCTCGAAGAAGGTGCCGACCGCGTCGGCGCGTTCTCTCATGGTTACACCTATTCGGGTCACCCGATCGGCGTCGCGGCAGCCAACGCAGTGCTGGACATCGTCGAGCGCGAAGACATTCCGGGCAACGCCCAGCGTGTCGGCAGCTACTTCCAGAAGAGCCTCCAGGAGACGTTCGCCGGTCTGCCCATCGTGGGTGAAGTGCGCGGCGTGGGCCTGATGGCCGCAATCGAGTTCGTTGCTGATCCGGCCACCAAGAAGCGCTTCGATCCGTCGCTGAAAATTGGCGCTCGGGTGTCCAAGGCCGCTCGCGACCTGAACCTGATCGCCCGCGCGATGCCCCACGGCGACATCCTCGGCTTCGCCCCGCCACTGGTGATCACTGAAAGCGAGGTCGACCAGATCGTCGGCCTGGCGCACAAGGCGGTGCTCAGCGTGATGGATGAACTGAAGGTTTAAGCCCGTAAAATTCGCTCCCTAAAAAAACGGGCCGGTCATCAGTGACCGGCCCGTTTCGTTTACGGCAACAAAGACGAATCAGCGAAACCGATCCACTTCCTTGCGCAAGTCTGCTGCCAAAGCGTTCAGCTCCTGCGCAGTCACGGCCAGGTTGGAGACCACTTCGCGCTGTTCACTGTTGGCCAGGGCAATGCTTTGCAGGTTGGCACTGAGCAGCGTCGCGGTATTGCTTTGCTCTTGAGTCGCGGTGGTGATCGAGGCGAACTGATCACCCGCCGAGCGGCTTTGCTCGTCGATCTGCGCCAGCGCGGCGGCGACTTTGGCGTTGCGCGAGAGGCCTTCCTGCATCAGCGTGTTGCCTTGCTCCATGGTGCTGATGGCGTTGCCGGTCTCCTGCTGAATGCTGGCGATCATCCCGGAAATTTCGTCGGTGGCCTGACGAGTCCGCGACGCCAGATTGCGCACCTCATCTGCGACCACGGCGAAACCACGGCCTTGCTCACCCGCGCGCGCAGCTTCGATGGCAGCGTTCAGCGCCAGCAGGTTGGTCTGCTCGGCGATAGAGGTGATCACACTGACGATGCCGCCGATTTCTTGCGAGCGCTGGCCGAGGGTATCGATCACTGCGGCAGTGCTGCCCAACGACCCGGCGATCTGCTCCAGCGAAGCCGAAGCTTCTTCCATAGACGCGCGGCCGATGCGCGTCTGCTGGGCGTTGCCCTGCGCCAGACGTTCGGTATTGCCCATGTTGTCGGCAATGGTCAGTGCCGTAGCGCTGAACTCTTCGACGGCGCCAGCCATGCTGGTGATTTCGCCAGACTGCTGCTCCATGCCTTCATAAGCGCCACCCGACAAACCGGACAGCGCCTGCGCACGCCCGCTGACTTCCTGCGCAGCAGTGCGGATGTGCGACACCATGGTCTCCAGCGCCTGGCCCATTTTGTTGAAGCTGCTCGCCAACTGACCGATCTCGTCGTGGCGAGTGACATTCAAGCGCACGCTCAAGTCACCGGCGCCCAGCGCCTCAGCCTGATTTACCAGATCCGACAGCGGCTGCAATTTGCTGCGCAGCAGCCAGATCGCGGCGCCCACTGCGATCAACATCGCCAGCAAACTGCCGATCGCCAACTGCGTGCCGACGCTCCAGGTTACCGCGCTGATTTCATCCTTGGGCATGATGGCCAGAATCGACCACGGGCCACCCGCGAATGGCTCGGCAACGGTGTAGAAGTCATTACCTGCGTCCTGCCAGAAACGCCCCTTTCCCGGCGCCTTGACGAAGTCGGTCAGGGTTTTGCTCGCCTGATCCAGATCTTTCACGCCCGCAGGCGGCACCAGCCATTTGTTCTGCTCGTCGAGCAATGCCAGAGAGCCGGTAGAGCCAATGCGGAAGCTCTTGAGATTGTCGAACTGCGCTTTCTGCGCGTCGGTGTAATCGAAACCCACGAACAGCACCGCGATGACCTTGCCGCTGCCGTCGCGCACCGGGGTGTATTGGGTCATGTACAGGCGATCGAACAGCAGCGCGCGGCCGACGTATTCCTGCCCCGCGAGCAACCGCTCATAAGCTGGGTGTTTGTGGTCGAGCGAGGTGCCGATGGCGCGGGAGCCGTCCTGCTTGCTCAACGAGGTGCTGATCCGAACGAAGTCGTCGCCGCTGCGTACGAAGACCGTGGCCACGCCTGCGGTCATCTTCTTGAAGTCATCGACTTCGGCGAAATCGTTGTTCAGTGCAGCGCCATTGAGCTGCAACGCCGGGGTCTGGATACCTGCGACCGCGATCTGCTGGTCGTTATGCACGCTCAAACCACTGTTGAAGCGTTTTTCGAACAGACCCGCCAGCCGCTGCGTGCTGTCACGCAGGGTGCTGTGGAAGGTGTTCAACTGGTCAGCCAGCAACCGCGCTTCGCTGCCCATATGCTCTTCACGGATGGCGAGGTTTGCCGAATCCAGTGAGCGCAGGGCGAACAAGGTACTGCCGCTGATGACGACGGCCAGGATGACGGCCAAGGCAATGCCAAGCTGCGAGGCAATTCTGGCGCGGGGCTGAGGCATGAAGACTCCTTGCCGAACGACTGGATCATCCTGATCTCAGGAAAACATTCGGACTATTTCTGATAGAGGATATTGATGAACCGATTGGAACGATGGTTCTGCAATTACACATTCGGCTGACAGCGGAAATACTTGAGTCCTACACGCGGACTTAGGACGGGAGACATGCTGCAGTGACCGATGTAGCAGCACGGCTACAGGGCCGTTTGCATCAGGAAAAATGATGGGTGTAGCCAAGGGAAGATCGAAGGCCCTCACTCCAGGATCGTCACCGCTGGAAGCTCCATCGCCTGCACTTCGTTCTGCAAAAAGTCGCTGAGCCTGCGCAAACGCTCGCCGCCCGGCCGGGTCTTGGGCCAGACGAGGTAGTAGTTCTCGCCACTGACCACGGCCGTGCGCCAAGGCAAGCTCAGCCGTCCTTGAATCACGTCCTCTGCAACCATCAGCAGGTCACCCATGGAAACCCCATAACCCCGCGCCGCCGCGATCATGCCCAGCTCCAGCGTGTCGAACACCTGCCCGCCCTTGAGTGAAATCTGATCGGACAACCCCATCCGTTCCAGCCAGCTGCGCCAGTCTCGTCGGTCCGGGGTGGGGTGCAGCAGCTCGGCGCTGGCCAGACGCTCGACATCCCAGGGTGCGTCATCGAGAAGGCTCGGCGAACCCACCGGAATCAGCAGTTCGGGAAACAGGTATGTCGCCTCCCAGTCCGGCGGGAAATGGCCACGGCTGAGGAGCACTGCGCAGTCGAACGGCTCCTGGGTGAAATCCACGTTGTCGATGTCCATCCAGGCGCTGGTCAGTTGCACCTCGTTGCCCACCTGCAGATGACGAAAGCGGCTCAGCCGCGCCAGCAACCAGCGCATGGTCAGGGTCGATGGCGCCTTCATGCGCAGGATGCCCTCCTCCGCCATCAACGCACTGCAGGCCCTTTCGAGTGCCGAAAACCCTTCGCGCACGCCCGGCAGCAGCTCGCGCGCAGCCTCGGTCAATTGCAGGTTGCGCCCGTTGCGGCGAAACAAACGGCAGGCAAAGTGTTCTTCGAGGGTGCGGATGTGCCGGCTCACTGCGCTCTGAGTGATCGACAGCTCTTCAGCCGCGCGGGTGAACGAGGCGTGTCGCGCAGCAGCTTCAAATGCACGCAACGCATACAAGGGCGGGAGACTACGAGACATCGGGCACATTCCTCTGCGCATCAAGACGACCCAACGCACTCTACTGGAAAAACCCCAGGATGAGTTTTACTCATGACAATGATCGTATTTATCCCTTTGTGCATTAACCGTTGAATCACCACAATGAAGCGCTCATCAATGCCTCCAGACCCGAGCGCCAAGCCCATGCAACAGCACGCCTTCAAAGAACTGTGGATCATCCTGCGCCTGGCCGGGCCGCTGATTGCCTCCCAAATGGCGCACATGCTGATGGTCTTCACCGACACGGTGATGATGGGCAAGCTCGGTCCCGAGTCGCTGGCCGGGGGCGGTCTGGGCGCTGCCAGCTACAACTTCGTGTCGTTTTTCTGCGTCGGCGTGATGGCGGCAGTCGGTACGCTGGTCGCCATTCGCAAGGGCGCCAACGATGACGCGGGCGCCACTCGCCTGACTCAAGCCGGTCTGTGGCTGGCGTGGGGCATGGCATTGATCGCCGCACTCATCCTGTGGAACCTTGAACCTATCCTGCTGAATTTCGGCCAGGACGAGGCCAACGTGCACATGGCCAGCCAGTTCCTGATCACCCTGCCACTGGCCCTGCCCGGCTTGCTGAGCTTCATGGCGCTACGCGGTTTCACCAGTGCATTGGGCCGCGCGACACCGGTGATGGTGATCAGTCTGGTGGGCGTCGCGCTGAATTTCGGGCTCAACTACGCCTTTATCTACGGACTGTTCGGCCTACCGCACTGGGGCCTGATGGGCATCGGTCTGGTCACAGCGATTGTGACCAACAGCATGGCGCTGGCCCTGTGGCTGCATATTCGCTATGGCAAGGCCTACGCTGCGTATCCGATTCACAAGGACCTGATGAACCTGTCGCGCAGTTGCCTGAAAGAGCTGTGGCGCCTGGGCTTGCCGATCGGCGGTACTTACGCGGTGGAGGTCGGCCTGTTCACCTTCGCGGCGTTCTGCATGGGCGCGATGGGAAGCACGCAAATGGCGGCGCACCAGATCGCCCTGCAGTCGGTTTCGATGGCTTTCATGATTCCCGTGGGGATCTCCTACGCGGTCACCATGCGTATCGGCCTGCATTACGGCGCGGGTAATCTGCTGCTGGCGCGCACTGCGGGGCGCATGGGGATCGGCTTTGGCGGTTTGCTGATGCTGACGTTCGGCATCCTGTTCTGGGTCGCGCCGCAGGTGGTCATCGGCCTGTTCGTGGACATCAATGACCCCAAATATCAAGGCGTGGTGGAGCTGGCAGTGAAGCTGCTGGCAATTGCGGCCTGGTTCGAAATTCTCGACGGCACGCAGACCATTGCGATGGGCGCGATTCGGGGCTTCAAGGACGCCAAGACCACGTTCCTGATTGGTCTGGCGAGCTACTGGGTCGTCGGCGCCCCACTCGCCTGGGGCTTTGGCTTTCTGGCCCATCAAGGCGCAGTCGGTGTGTGGTGGGGGCTGGCAATCGGCCTGCTGTGCTCGGCGATTGCGCTGACCTACGCCTTCGAACGCAAGACCGCGAAGCTGCTGCGCAAGGAGGCGACCGGTGTTGTGGTGATGGGGTGAGCCAGCAGCGGATTCACATCCCCTGCATCAACTGCCCTTTGCCCTGATCGAACATCAGATAATCCAGCAACTCCGGCAGCGCCAGCGGGTGGCTGATGAGGTAACCCTGGGCCTGATCGCAATTGAAACTGCGCAGTAACGCCAGTTGTTCGGGCGTTTCGACGCCTTCGGCAACCACTTCCAGACTGAGGTTATGCGCCAGGTTGATCATGGCGTGCACCAGTTTGCGATTCTCTTCGCGCTGTTCCATCTCGCCGACAAAGCTTTTGTCGATCTTGAGCAGCGTAATCGGCAGGCTGTTCAGGTGCACGAACGACGAAAAACCTGTCCCGAAGTCATCCAGCGAGAAACGCACGCCCAACCGGCCCAGCGCGTCCATGGTCTGCTTGACCAGATCGCTGCGACGCATCACCGCCGTTTCCGTGAGTTCGAATTCCAGCCACTGCGCGTCCACCCCACGATCGGCAATCAAACGGCTCAGGGTCGCCAGCAGCTGATTGTCCTGAAACTGTCGAAACGACAGGTTGATCGCCATGTGCAGCGGCGGCAGGCGCTTCTCGCGCAGGGTCTGCATGTCGCGCAGGGCACGGGAAATCACCCAGTAGCCCAGCGGCACGATCAATCCGCTCTGCTCGGCCAACGGCACGAACTCGCTGGGCGGCAATAGCCCGCGCTCGGCATGACGCCAGCGCACCAGCGCCTCAAGGCCCAGGATTTTCCCGGTGTTCAGGCACAGGCGCGGTTGGTAGTGCAGCTCCAGCTCGTCGCGGCGCAAGGCCCGGCGCAGTTCGCTTTCCAGATCGGCGAGGCTGCGGGCGTTACGGTTGATGCGTTCGTTGAAGATGTGAAAGGTGCAGCCCTGCGTGCTCTTGGCCTGTTGCATGGCAATGTGCGCGTGCCACATCAGCGGGTCCGCGCCGCCATTGACTCGAGCGTGGGCGATCCCGAGGCTGCAACCGATCAGCAGGCTTTCGCCATCGACCCAATACGGCTCCGACAAGGCCTCGGTGATTCGCTCAGCCATCCACTCGGCCCGCTCCGGGGCGCGGCGAGTGTCGATCAGCAGGGCAAATTCATCGCTGCCGAGCCGCGCCAGCTGATCGCAGGCTTCGAGCTGACTTTTCAAACGCGATACAACTTGCAGGATCAGACGATCACCCGCTTGATGGCCTAGCGCATCGTTGGCCCGGCGGAAATTGTCCAGGTCCAGATGCCCCAACGCCAGGCCGCGTCCGTCGAATTCGGCCAGTCGCGCGGCCAGCAGTGTCTGAAACCCCTGACGGTTGGCGATGCCGGTCAACGGGTCCTGCTCGGCGAGACGTTGCAGGGTGTTTTCCAGCACACCGCGTTCACGCACATGGCGCAGACAGCGGCGCAGGCTGTTGGTCGTCACGGAGTCGCGCACCAGCCAGTCGGCCACGCCAACCGGATCTGCGTCGGGCTCGGCGTCCAGCAACAGCACCGTGGGCCAACTGCACTGACCGGCCGCAGGCTGCAGCGCAAGGGTTGTGAAAAGGATGAAGGAATGCGTGGGGTCGGTTGGACTGCCAATAGCGTCCCAGCTCGACACACAGTCGAGAAGTACGGCATCCCCGAGGGGCGCCAGGCACTCGCGTAACAACGCTGACCATTGCGGCGTGTCCGCCAGAAGCAGCAGACGCAAGGGTTCGACAGGCGTAGACAAGCTAGCTCCCCACACAATCCAAAGACATAGATCACCACTCAAATGAGTGTGATCAAACGCGGGACTCGCTCGCGTGATGCGCAAATGTAACAAAACGGCGAAATATAGATAGCGTCTCGCATCACAGTGTCGGACGGTCGCTGCACAATCCGTGGACCCTGTTAAAATGCCCGCCCATTTTTCACGCGATCCTTCTATTTCCCATGTCCCGACTCAATCCCCGGCAACAAGAAGCCGTGAACTACGTCGGCGGCCCTCTTTTGGTGCTCGCCGGTGCAGGCTCCGGCAAGACCAGCGTGATCACGCGCAAGATTGCCCACCTCATCCAGAATTGCGGCATTCGCGCGCAGTACATCGTCGCCATGACCTTCACCAACAAGGCGGCGCGGGAAATGAAGGAGCGGGTCGGCACCCTGTTGCGCAGCGGCGAGGGGCGTGGCCTGACGGTGTCGACGTTCCACAACCTGGGGCTGAACATCATCCGCAAGGAGCATGTACGGCTGGGCTACAAACCCGGTTTCTCGATCTTCGACGAAACCGACGTCAAGGCCCTGATGACCGACATCATGCAGAAGGAATACTCGGGCGACGACGGCGTCGACGAGATCAAGAACATGATCGGCGCCTGGAAGAACGACCTGATCCTGCCCGCCCAGGCCCTGGAAAACTCGCGCAACCCCAAGGAACAGACCGCGGCCATCGTCTACACCCACTATCAGCGCACGCTCAAGGCGTACAACGCGGTGGACTTCGACGACCTGATTCTGCTGCCGGTGAAGCTGTTCGAAGAACACGCCGACATTCTGGAAAAGTGGCAGCACAAAGTGCGTTACCTGCTGGTGGACGAATACCAGGACACCAACGCCAGCCAGTACCTGTTGGTGAAAATGCTGATCGGCACTCGCTGCCAGTTCACCGTGGTGGGCGACGACGACCAGTCGATCTACGCCTGGCGTGGCGCGCGGCCGGAAAACCTGATGCTGCTCAAGGACGACTACCCATCGTTGAAAGTGGTGATGCTGGAGCAGAACTACCGCTCCACCAGCCGCATCCTGCGGTGCGCCAACGTGCTGATTTCGAACAACCCGCACGAGTTCGAGAAACAACTGTGGAGCGAGATGGGTCACGGCGATGAAATCCGTGTGATCCGCTGCAAGAACGAAGACGCCGAAGCCGAGCGCGTGGCCGTCGAGATCCTCAGCCTGCACCTGCGCACCGACCGGCCTTACAGCGATTTCGCGATCCTGTATCGCGGTAACTATCAGGCCAAGCTGATCGAGCTGAAGCTTCAGCACCACCAGATCCCCTATCGTCTTTCAGGTGGCAACAGCTTCTTCGGACGTCAGGAAGTGAAAGACCTGATGGCCTATTTCCGCCTGCTGGTGAACCCGGACGACGACAACGCCTTCCTGCGCGTGATCAACGTGCCGCGCCGGGAGATCGGCTCGACTACGCTGGAAAAACTCGGCAACTACGCCACCGAACGCAAGGTGTCGATGTACGCTGCCACCGACGAAATAGGCCTTGGCGAGCATCTGGACAGCCGCTTCACCGATCGTCTCAAGCGCTTCAAGCACTGGATGGACGGCGTGCGTCAGCAGTGCGCGACCCAGGATCCGATTGCGGCCTTGCGCAGCATGGTCATGGACATCGACTACGAGAACTGGATTCGTCAGAACAGCTCCAGCGACAAGGCCGCCGACTACCGCATGGGCAACGTGTGGTTCCTGATCGAGGCATTGAAGAACACGCTGGAGAAGGACGAAGAAGGCGGCATGACCATCGAAGAGGCCATCGGCAAGCTGGTCCTGCGTGACATGCTCGAGCGTCAGCAGGAAGAGGAAGACGGCGCCGAAGGCGTGCAGATGATGACCTTGCACGCCTCCAAGGGTCTGGAATTTCCGTATGTGTTCATCATGGGCATGGAGGAGGAAATTCTCCCACACCGCTCCAGTATCGAGGCTGACACCATCGAGGAAGAGCGCCGACTGGCCTACGTGGGCATTACCCGCGCGAGGCAGACGCTGGCGTTCACCTTTGCCGCCAAGCGCAAGCAATACGGCGAGATCATCGACTGCCTGCCAAGCCGTTTTCTCGATGAGCTGCCACCGGACGATCTGGCCTGGGAAGGCAACGACGACACACCAACCGAAGTGAAGGCCGTTCGCGGCAATACGGCATTGGCGGACATTCGCGCCATGCTGAAAAGATAAACATCAATTTCGCGCGTTTTGCGCCCTGAGGAACACCGACGTGGAAGCACTGCACAAGAAAATTCGCGAGGAAGGCATTGTACTTTCCGACCAGGTATTGAAGGTCGACGCGTTTCTCAACCATCAGATCGACCCGGTCCTGATGCAGCAGATCGGTGACGAGTTCGCCACGTTGTTCGCCGACTCGGGCATCACCAAGATCGTCACCATCGAAGCGTCGGGCATCGCGCCTGCGGTAATGACCGGCCTGAAGCTGGGTGTTCCGGTGATCTTCGCGCGCAAGCATCAGTCGTTGACCCTGACCGAAAACCTGTTCTCGGCCAGCGTTTACTCGTTCACCAAGCAGACCGAAAGCACTATCGCCATTTCCACGCGCCACCTGACCAGCAGCGACCGCGTGCTGATCATCGACGACTTCCTGGCCAACGGTAAGGCCTCTCAGGCGCTGATTTCGATCATCAAGCAGGCGGGCGCCTCGGTCGCGGGCCTCGGCATCGTGATCGAAAAGTCATTTCAGGGCGGGCGGGCCGAGCTGGATTCTCAGGGTTATCGCGTTGAGTCGCTGGCACGGGTCAAGTCGTTGAATGGCGGCGTGGTTACGTTCGTCTGAACTACGCCAAAATCTGAACTGCAGAGCTCATCCGGTCACGCTCGGCAAACGTGGCCGAGAGTCGGTGAGATACAAAGTGGGAGGACGCCTGCTTGCGAAGAGGACCGTACCTCCGACGGTTTTTTATCGGATGTACCCAAGCCCTCGCGAGCAAGCTCCGCTCCCACGAAGTTGGCACAGATCTGAATACTGCCTTGTGCCTAAGCATTAATTCCCAAGGCCTTCAGCCGCCGATACAACGTCCGCTCGCTCAACCCCAGATGCTTCGCCAACTCACTGCGTGATCCATCGAACGCCTGCAATGCGTGCGCCAGCGACTCGAGATCGCCGCGCCTCCCTTGCCTCGTCGCAGAAAGCAGAGGCTGCTGAGTACGCACCTCCGGCGGCAAGTCCTGCGCGCGAATCACGCCGTCATCGGTAAACAGCCTTGCGCGCTCCATGATGTTGCGAAGTTCGCGGATGTTGCCGGGAAACGGATACAGCCTCAGCAGCTTCATCGCCTCGTCATCGACCCTTGGCGCAGCACCCGGCGCGAGTCGTCGCAGCAAACTTTCAATCAGCAACGGTAGATCTTCACTGCGCTCACGCAACGAAGGCAGACGAATCGGGAACGCACTGATGCGGTAGAACAAGTCCTGACGAAAGCTGCCCGCCGCGACCATGTCCCTGAGCGGCTTGTGGGTCGCGACCACCAAGCGAAAATCCGAATGCACGGTGCGCAGGCTGCCCACCGGGCGAAAACTGCCTGATTCGATCAGTCGCAGCAGTTTGACCTGCATCGCCAGCGGCACTTCGCCGATCTCGTCGAGAAACAGCGTGCCGCCATGGGCGCTTTCCGCGAGGCCGATCTTGCGCTGCAAGGCGCCGGTGAACGCACCCTTCTCGTAACCGAACAGCTCACTCTCCAGCAGAGTTTCGGTCAGCCCGGTGCAGTCGACCACCACCAAAGGCCCGCTGGCTCTGGGACTCGCAGCGTGCAATGCGCGAGCGAACAACTCCTTGCCGGTCCCGGACTCGCCCTGTAACAGCACGGGGATCTGCGAAGGCGCCGCGCGCTGCAATGCCGTCAATGCCTCCTTGAATGCCGTCGAACGCCCGACCAACCCGCTTTGCTGCGGTTGCACCGAGGCCACCGCCACGCTGTTCAGGCGCTCGACATAAGCGATCACCTCGCCTTGCTGATCCAGAATCGGTCGTAGTTCTACGTCCACATGCTCAGGGCCACGGGGGGTGTGATGAATGTGCAGCACGCGCTCCGGGACGCGGGTTTCCGACGCCTTGCGCATCGGGCAATGTTCACCGGCCTGATCGCAGGGCACCGCGAACTGATGAGAGACGCGATAACACTTGGCGCCCACATGAGGACGGCCTTCCACCCCGAACTGACGTTGGTAGGCGGTGTTGGCAGCGACTATGTTGTATTCAATGTCGAGCACGATGGTGGGATGCGTGTCGTGCTCGAGATAGGAAACCAGCGCCTGCATCTGCGGGGCTGAAAAGGGGTTTGGAGCGGTGGTCATGTGGATCTCCTGCGCGTTCGGCGAGGGTACTCCAACGAAGCTGCCACTGCCACCGACTGCCATCTAATGCCAATCAACTGCCAAACCTGGCAGAGATGCTGTCTGTCGCAGAGCGCTGATGATGCTCAAGCCCTTTATAACCGGCCTTTCGACGCAGCCCCGCTTCGAGCAAACCGCTGGCATGGATATTGACTCTCCAGACAGCGCTGCCAATCGGCCTGGCATCAGGCACTTTCTGGAGAAAACCATGATCATCGGCGAGAAAATGTGTGTGGAGGCGTTCTTCGACCCGCAAACCTGGACCATCAGTTATCTGGTCATAGACCGTTCTACCCTCAAGGCCGCGTTGATCGACAGCGTGTTGGACTACGATCCCAAATCCGGGCGCACCGCTACCGGGTCCGCTGACAAGTTGATTGCCCGAGTGCATGAACTGGGTGTTTCCGTGGAGTGGATCCTGGAAACCCACGTGCATGCCGACCACGTCTCGGCCGCCGCGTATTTGAAGGAAAAGCTGGGCGGCAGCGTCGCCATCGGCAGCCATATCACTCGCGTGCAAAAAGTGTTCGGCACCCTGTTCAACGCCAAAGGCGAGTTCGCCCGCGATGGCAGCCAGTTCGACAGACTGCTGGAAGACGATGCGCATTTTCAGATCGGGACACTGCAGGCCCGCGCGATGCACACCCCCGGCCACACGCCCGCGTGCATGACCTACCTGATCGAAGTCGGTGGCGAGACCGTGGCTTTCGTCGGGGACACGCTGTTCATGCCCGATTACGGCACTGCCCGCTGCGACTTCCCCGGCGCTGATGCGCGCACCCTGTATCGCTCGATTGGGCGAATTCTAAGCCTGCCGCCGCAAACCCGATTGTTCATGTGCCACGACTACCTGCCCGACGGCCGCGAGCTGATGTATATGACCACCGTCGCCGAGCAGCGGGCCAACAACATCCACATCCATGAAGGCATCGACGAAGATGCGTTCGTCGAGATGCGCGAGAAGCGCGATGCAACGCTGGACATGCCCGTGCTGATCCTGCCCTCGGTGCAGATCAACATGCGCGGCGGCCATATGCCAGAGCCGGAAGACAACGGGGTGAGCTATCTGAAGATTCCGATCAACTCCCTGTGATCACACAAAAACGGCGCAACGACCAGGCGCATAACACTGATGGCAGAAATTCAACAGAATGAATGAACACGAATTGATCGGAGCCGGCCTCGGCACAATCATCGGAGCGGTATTGGCGCTGACGGGCGCCGGCGGCGGAATCCTTGCGGTGCCGTTATTGGTGTTCGGGCTGGGCCTGACGATGGTCGAAGCCGCACCGGTCGGCTTGCTCGCTGTAGGGTTGGCGGCGGCGGTCGGGGCGTTACTGGGTTTGCGTCAAGGCATCGTGCGCTATCGCGCTGCGTTGTTCATCGCAGTCATCGGCATCTGCTTCGCGCCACTGGGCTTGTGGCTGGCGCATCAGTTACCCAATGCGCCGCTGGCACTCGGGTTCGCCGGGGTACTGGTGTACGCCTGCGCACGCATCTACCGCAAGGCCGCGCATGAACTGCATCACGGCCAACCTCCTGCCCGAGCAGCGTTTCTGCCCTGCGTACTCAACCCACTGGAAGGTCGTCTGCGCTGGACACTGCCTTGCGCTCGGTCGCTGGCAATCACCGGGATGCTGTCAGGGCTGTTATCCGGATTACTGGGAGTAGGCGGCGGTTTTGTGATCATCCCGGCGCTGACCCGCTACACCGATCTGGACATGAAGAGCATCGTCGCCACATCTCTGGCCGTCATCGCGCTGGTCTCCACAGGCAGCGTGGTTGCCGCCAGCGCCAGCGGGGTGATGCACTGGGCGGTGGGTGTACCGTTCGCAGCCGGTGCCGTCGCTGGCTTGATGGTCGGGCGGCAGGTCGCACGCTTTCTGGCCGGTCCCAGGTTGCAGCAGCTGTTTGCGGTGACCGGAATAATTGCCGCAGTATTGCTGGCGGTCAAAACCCTTATTTAGTCGGGCCTGCTGCTGAATCACTCTGGGTAGCCTGCAACCCCGCCAGCAACAGCCGCTGATACAACTCTTCACGCAGCCCATGCGGCTGATCCAGACCCATGCGCTGTAAATGCTCTGGAAACGCACTCGGCTCTGGAGCCTCCAGGGTCGCCTTGCCCAGCTCGATGAGCTCCGTGAGCTTGAACTTGCTCTTCAGCCAGTTCAGCGCCCGCAACAAATCACGCTCCGGGGCGCTGAAATCGCTGCCCAGCGGGTATTCGATGAACAAAGACGGAAACCGATCCCGGATGTCTTTGAGCCGCTCCGGTGTGTTCTGACCAAACAACGGGTCCAGACGAAAACCCTTCGGCAGCTTGCCCGCTTTCTGTGCCTGGTCGATGAGCGCCGGCTGAAAGCGTGAATCGGTAATGTTGAGTAGCGCCTCGATCACCGCCGCGTCAGTCTTGCCACGCAGATCGGCGATACCGTACTCGGTGATGACGATGTCCCGCAGATGCCGAGGAATGGTGGTGTGTGCGTAGTCCCAGACGATATTGGAGCTGACCTCGCCTCCCGACTCGCGCCAGCTGCGCAGAATCAGAATCGAACGCGCGTCTTCCAGCGCATGGGCCTGAGCGACGAAGTTGTACTGCCCGCCCACGCCGCTGACCACGCGCCCGTCAGCCAGTTGGTCGGAAACCGCCGCCCCCAGCAAGGTCACCGTGAATGAGCTGTTGATGAAGCGCGCATCCCGCCGTTGCAGGCGCTTGAGCGTTTCATCGCCATACAGCTCGTTGATGTAGCTGATGGCGGTCATGTCGATCTGCGCCATCTGCGCGGGCGAAAACTCCCGCAGACGCTCGTAGAAACTGCGTGGCCCGAGGAAAAAACCGCCATGAATCAGCACGCCGTTGTCATGAACGGATTCGTCCAGCAATCCGGCGTTGGCCTGTTGCTGCAGCCCCGCATCGGCGTAAACCTTGCGCCGGATGATGCCGGCATCCAGCAACACCAACAGGCCGTTGACCAGCATTTCGCTGCAACCATAGAGCCCCGCCGCGAACGGCATCACGCCGCCTTCTGCTTCGATCAACGGCTTCCAGGTAGAAATCCCGTCGAGTTCAGCCAGACACGCACGGTAGGTTTCGTTATCGGCCTGCCGCGCCAGCAAGGCTGCGGTCAGCGCATCGCCCATGGAGCCGATGCCTATCTGCAACGTACCGCCATCGCGCACCAGCGTACTGGCATACAGGCCGATGAAGTGATCCTGAAACCCCACCGGCATGTTCGGCGTGGAGAACAACGTGCTGCGTTCTTCATGCTCGATCAGCAGGTCGAAGGTATCGGCGCTCACCTCGGCGTTGCCGGGCATGTAGGGCAGATCGGCGTGAACATGGCCGAGCACCAGAATGTTCTCTCCCGCTGCGCGGCGTTTATCCAGCATCGGCAAGAGGTCGAGGGTGATGTCTGGGTTACAGCTCAGGCTCAGATGCTCGGGCCTTTGTGAATCGCGAGCCACCAGTTGCGCGACCAGATTCAAACCATTGGCGTTGATATCCCTTGCCGCGTGACTGTAGTTGCTGCTGACGTAATCCTGCTGCGCTGAGGCGCTGTTCAGCAGGCTGCCCGGCTGCATGAAAAACTGCTCGACATGCACGTTGGGCGGCAGATTGCTTTTGTGCAGGTCCGCGAGGAAATCCAGCTCGGGGTAATCGCCGAACACGCGCTCCAGAAAGGGCTCAAGAAACCGCCCTTGCAAACCCTCGCCCACTGTCGGACGCCCCAGGCACAGCGCGGTATAGATCGTCAGCTGTCGTTCGGGCAGAGATTTCATTCGGGCATACAGCGCATTGGCAAAACGATTGGGCTTACCCAGCCCCAACGGCATGCCCATGCGAATGTGCGGCGGCAACTCGGCCAGCACATGATCGACGGCTTGCTCAATCGAGCAGGAATGCGGCATCCGGCCTCTCCCGATGTTTTATTCGATGGAGCTTGGACCGGGAATGAAGGGGAATTGCTGCACTGGCTGCAACACCCGTCAATCTCTTCGGGTGTCGATCGCCACAAGCTTGTCCTCGATGAACTTGAGATGTTGCCAGGCCCCGTTGCGAGGTCCATACACCCACAAACTGACTTTCACCGCATTAAGGCGAGGAACGCCATTGACCCGTGCGACGGGTTCCTGATCCTCACTGCGATCGGGCGCCCCGCACTTTTCACGAACGACGCTCGCCGTATCTCCCAGACTGATCAGTGCCGTCCCGCAGCGCATCGTCGCTTGGGCGAAACCGCCAACCATCAACATCGGCAAGAACCACAGCAGCGCCGTCTTGCTGACCGTGGAACGCCGTCCTGTCACAGGCCGGACATCTTCTTGATCGCGCCTTTGAGCTCTTCATCCGAGCAATCGGCGCAGGTGCCTTTTGGCGGCATGGCGTTGATACCGGTGATCGCCTTGGCGAGCAGGCCATCAATACCGCCCTGCTCTTTAGCACGCTTGCCCCAGTCTGCGCTGTCGCCGATTTTCGGCGAGCCCAGCAGGCCAGAGCCGTGACAGGCGTTGCAGTGTTTGCCGATCACGTCGTCAGGGGATTTCGCGCCACCGCCACCACCCGCTGTTGCGGCAACGTCCATTCCCGGACATTCCTTACCCTGAACACAGACTTGCCCGACAGGCTCGAGTCGTTTGGCGAGGTCGTCGCTGGTGGAGGCCTGGGCGGTAAAAGCCCAAAACGCGAGGAGTGCAACTGCAGCCAGGATCTTATTAGTAAGGTTCACGCTTTCACCCTCATGGTGGCTATAACGCCCCTGCGGTCACGGTAAGCCGCAGGCGACGAAAGTATAGCGGGTAGGCCGTTGGTCGTAACATCCCTGAAATCGGCAGGGGTATTAGCGCGTCGACCTATGGCTTCGGGCTCGTCCTGTGTCCGGCCTGAAGGCTCAGGCTGGACGGGGCTTGCTCCTCAGAAATTCGCTGGCGTTGCAGCGCTGATGAGTCGCGCGGGAACGTCGAACGGATTGCGGAAGCGATGTGGTCGGGTGCTTTCGAAATAGTAGCTGTCGCCAGCCTCAAGCACATAAGTATCGAGCCCGACGACAAGCTCCAGACGGCCTTCGACCAGAATTCCTGTCTCTTCACCTTCGTGAACGAGCATTTCTTCGCCCGTATCGGCGCCAGGCGGATACACCTCGGTAAGAAAGGCGATCGCCCGGTCTGGATGGGACTTGCCCACCAGTTTCATGGTGACGGCACCGTCCGAGATATCGATCAGTTCGCTGGCCTTGTAGACCACCTGTGTCGGGTTTTCTGGCTCAAGCTCTTCCGAAAAGAACTCCACCATGGACATCGGTATGCCGCCCAGCACCTTGCGCAGAGAGCTGATCGAGGGGCTGACGCTGTTCTTCTCGATCATTGAAATGGTGCTGTTGGTCACGCCCGCTCGTTTGGCGAGTTCGCGTTGGGACAGACCCTTGAGTTTACGAATGGATTGCAGTCGTTCACCGACGTCCAATGCTGGAGTCCTCCTGATAATCAAACACGGTCAAGTGGTCGCCATGATGGCGACCGCGTTCAGTATTTACAACACTTGACCAGATTAGCAAAGAGACCGCTGGCGGACAGGGACCACGCGGGGTAAGCCCAGCCGGGCGATGACCACGTCTCAATCCCCGGAATAGAGCCTTGGAACACGATTGAGATTGCAGAAAATCTGATACGGGATGGTGCCGGCGCTGGCTGCGACGTCGCTGGCGAGAATGTTTTTGCCCCACAACTCCACACGACTGCCAACGCCTGCGCCTGGCACCTGGGTGAGGTCTACACAAAGCATGTCCATCGACACACGGCCCAGCAGTTGGCTGCGGTGTCCGTCGATCATCACCGGCGTGCCGGTCGGGGCCTGCCGCGGATAACCATCGGCATACCCCATCGCCACCACACCGATGCGCATGTTTCGGTCGGTCACAAATGCGCCGCCGTAACCCACCGGCTCCCCGGCTGGCAGTTCACGCACGCAAATCACTTTGGATTCCAGGGTCATCACCGCTTGAAGGCGGTCGGCAATGGGCTGCGACTGATCGAAAGGCGTCGCGCCGTACAGCATGATGCCAGGACGAACCCAGTCTCCTGCCACATTCGGCCAGCCCATCACGGCGGGGGAATTGCGCAGGCTGACCTCAGCCGTCAGCCCTTCGCGGGCCGCCTGGAAGATGGCGACCTGTTCATCGGTACGCGCGCTGTCCAGTTCGTCGGCGCGGGCAAAGTGGCTCATCAGAACCACTTTCGCGGCCTTGCCGCTGGACTGCAGCCGTTCATAAGCCGTTTGAAAGTCGGCGGGATGGATACCGACGCGGTGCATGCCCGAATCCATCTTCAGCCAGATGTTCAGAGGCTTGCCGACGCTGGTTTTCTCGATGGCCTCAAGCTGCCACAGCGAATGCACGACGCACCACAAATCGTGCTCGGCGATCAGCGCCAGTTCGTCTGCCTCGAAAAAGCCTTCCAGCAACAGAATCGGCGCACCTATACCGGCCTGGCGCAGCTCCAGCGCTTCCTCGATACAGGCCACGGCAAACCCGTCGACCTCGGTTTCCAGTGCCTGAGCGACACGCACCGCACCATGGCCATAGGCATCTGCCTTGATCACGGCGAGCGCCTTGGCGCCAGTGGTTTCACGGGCCAGTTGATAGTTGTGGCGCAGGGCCGAGAGATCGATGAGGGCGCGAGCTGGACGCATGGCGGGCAGGTTCTGATGTAGGGGAATTCGGAACCTGTGAGACAGAGAAGTCTCACAGGGACAGGGCAAAGCAAAACGGCTTACGGCATTGCTGCAGTCACCGAGAATTCGACCAGAATTTCCGGTTCGCACAATTTGGCTTCAACAGTGGCACGCGCTGGCGCGACACCTTTGGGCAGCCACTTGTCCCAGACACTGTTCATCCCGGCGAAGTGCGCATCGATGTCCTTCAGGTAAATCGTCACCGACAGAATGCGGGTCTTGTCGGTACCGGCCAGGTCCAGCAGGCGCTCGATGTTATTGAGCGTCTCGCGGGTTTGCTGTTCGATACCCGCTGCCATGTCGTCACCCACTTGCCCGGCAAGGTAAACGGTGCCGTTGTGGGCGACGATCTGGCTCATGCGCTCATTGGTGAGCTGGCGCTGTACTGACATGTTTTGCGATCTCCTTGGAGCTTCCATAGCGGGAAATATCGAGGCCTTCGGCGCTGATCTGTGGCTTTTTGCGGGCGATCAGATCGGCCAGCAAACGACCGGAACCGCAGGCCATGGTCCAGCCAAGGGTTCCGTGGCCGGTATTGAGGAACAGGTTGCGATACGGTGTTGCACCCACGATCGGCGTGCCATCCGGGGTGGTTGGACGCAGACCGGTCCAGAAACTGGCCTCGGTCAGATCGCCGCCCTGAGGATAAAGATCGTTGACGATCATCTCCAGCGTTTCACGCCGGCGAGGGTTCAGCGACAGGTCAAAACCGGCAATCTCAGCCATGCCACCAACCCGGATGCGGTTGTCGAAACGGGTGATCGCAACCTTGTAGGTCTCGTCGAGAATGGTCGACGTCGGGGCCATGTCAGGATTGGTGATCGGAACGGTCAGCGAGTAGCCCTTGAGCGGGTAGACCGGCGCTTTGATGCCCAGCGGCTTGAGCAGCTGCGGCGAGTAGCTGCCCAGCGCCAGCACGTAGCGATCTGCGGTTTCCAGCTTGCCGTTGACCCGCACGCCGTTGATCCGGTCGCCCGCAAAATCAATCGACTCGATGGACTGGCCGAAACGTAACTCGACGCCTAGCGTCACACACATCTCAGCCAGGCGCGTGGTGAACAGCTTGCAATCGCCGGTCTGGTCATTAGGCAGGCGCAGCGCGCCACTGAGGATATTGCTGACACTGGCCAGCGCAGGTTCGACTCGGGCAATGCCTTCGCGGTCGAGAACCTCGTATGGCACACCGGCTTGTTCCAGGACGGCGATGTCCTTGGCGGCGTTATCAAGTTGCTCCTGGGTACGGAACAGTTGCGTGGTGCCCAGGCTACGCCCTTCGTAGGCGATGCCGGTTTCGGCACGCAGTTCGTCGAGGCAGTCACGGCTGTACTCGGACAGCCGCACCATGCGTTCTTTGTTAACCGCATAACGGTTTTGCGTGCAGTTGCGCAGCATTTGCGCCATCCACAGGTACTGATCGATGTCAGCGGTCGCCTTGATCGCCAGCGGCGCGTGGCGCTGCAACAACCACTTGATGGCCTTGAGCGGCACGCCCGGTGCGGCCCACGGCGAGGCGTAACCCGGCGAAACCTGCCCGGCGTTGGCGAAACTGGTTTCCATGGCAGCGGCCGGCTGACGATCCACGACCGTTACCTCGAAGCCCGCACGAGCCAGGTAATAAGCACTGGTGACACCGATTACGCCACTTCCAAGGACCAGAACGCGCATGTTGATTTCCTCATCGCGGATATCCGCTGACGTTTTGAAGTTTTAAGCAAGGATGTGGGCAGTATAAAAAGCAATGAGCAGTGCTTTTCACTATATAAGCGCCTATATTCAGCGCTAATTACCGCCAACCAAGGCTTTAGCAGAGGGGCTTTGAAATGCGCACCCAGCACCAGTCAAAACGCGACTTGGACAAGATCGACCGCAATATCCTGCGCATCCTCCAGAACGACGGCAGAATTTCATTTACGGAGCTGGGCGAACGCGTGGGCCTGTCTACCACGCCCTGCACGGAACGGGTCCGCCGCCTGGAGCGTGAAGGCATCATTATGGGCTACAACGCCCGGCTCAACCCGCAGAACCTGAAGGCTAGTCTGCTGGTGTTCGTGGAGATCAGCCTGGACTACAAATCGGGCGACACTTTCGAGGAATTCCGCCGAGCGGTCCTGAAACTGCCCCATGTTCTGGAGTGCCATCTGGTGTCAGGGGATTTCGACTATCTGGTAAAGGCGCGGATTTCGGAGATGGCGTCTTACCGCAAGCTGCTGGGCGACATCCTGCTCAAACTGCCCCATGTGCGGGAGTCCAAGAGCTATATCGTGATGGAAGAGGTGAAAGAGAGTCTGAACCTGCCGATTCCGGAGTGAGCAAAGGCCTCAGACCAGTACCTGTCGTGTCGAGGCGATGTATTCGTGGACCTGTTTCTCCACTGCTGGATGGATAAGAACGTCCGGGCGACGGCCGTTGGGGCACGGCAACGTGGGTGTGGTGCCGAACAGACGGCAGATCAGTGGCCGCTCCTCATAGACCGTGCAACCGTTGGGCCCCAAATGCACACAGTTCAGCTCGTTGAGCGCCGCTTCCTGTTCGGCGGCTGTCTTGCGCGGCAGGCGCGCCATCTCCTCGGACGACGTCGTCACCGGCCCGCAGCAATCATGGCAGCCGGGTACGCATTCGAAGGACGGAATCTGCCGCCGCAAATCGCGGATTTTCTGGCTGTTGCAGCTCATCGCGATAGTTTTCCCTGTGAAAGCCGTCATTGTGCCCCAGCCTCCGGACAGGTGACAGCCGCTCGGCCTTCCTTGCTCCGGCGCCGACCGACGGGCTACCCTCCGTAAAATTTTCCAAACGGCACCCAGAGAAAACCGACATGGACGCCCGCGTTCGACAAACCAATGCCTGCGGCCACGCTGCCTCGTATTACGCGGCCAGTAGCCACCCGCAGCCCGAATACCCTGCCCTCACAGGCGATGTGAAGGTGGACGTCTGCGTGGTTGGCGGCGGGTTCTCGGGGCTGAACACGGCCATCGAACTGGCTGAGCGCGGCCTGAGCGTCGCATTGCTGGAAGCGCGCAAGATCGGTTGGGGCGCCAGCGGCCGTAATGGCGGCCAGTTGATTCGCGGTGTAGGCCATCATGTCGAACGCTTTCGCGATGTGATCGGCGATGAGGGCGTGCGCCAGCTAAAACTGATGGGGCTGGAAGCCGTCGAAATCGTCCGGCAGCGAGTGGAGAAGTACCAGATCGATTGCGATCTCACTTGGGGTTACTGCGATCTGGCCAACAAACCCAAGGAGTTTGCAGGCTTTGCCGAAGATGCCGAGGAACTGCGGGGGCTGGGTTATCGCCATGAAGTGCAGCTGATACAGCCCGAGAATATCCGCAGCGTCATAGATTCGGGCAACTACGCTGGCGGCATGCTGGACATGGGTTCGGGGCACCTGCATCCATTGAACCTTGCATTGGGCGAAGCCGCCGTCGCGAAATCCCTCGGGGTCCAGCTGTTCGAGCACTCCGCCGTGACACGCCTGGAATACGGAGCGCAAGTCAGGGTCCATACCGCGCAGGGCGTGGTGCGTGCCGACACGCTGGTGCTGGGCTGCAACGCCTATTTGAATGATCTGGACCCGAACTTGAGCGGCAAGGTGCTGCCAGCAGGCAGCTACATCATCGCCACCGAGCCTTTGGGTGATGACCTGGCCCGACAACTGCTCCCACGCAATAGCGCCATGTGCGATCAGCGAGTGGCTGTGGATTACTTCCGGCTTACGGCAGACAAGCGCCTGCTGTTCGGCGGGGCCTGCCACTATTCGGGACGCGATCCTCAAGACATCGGCGCGTACATGCAGCCGAAAATGCTCAAGGTGTTCCCCCAGCTCAAGGACGTGAAAATCGATTTTCAGTGGGGCGGGATGATTGGCATCGGCGCCAACCGGTTGCCGCAGATCGGGCGCTTGAATGAACATCCGAACGTGTTCTATGCACAGGCGTATGCCGGCCATGGCCTGAATGCCACGCATCTGGCGGGCAAGTTATTGGCTGAGGCTATCAGCGGTCAGTACAGCGCAGGCTTCGAACTGTTCGCCAAAGTCCCGCACATGACGTTCCCCGGCGGCAAACATTTGCGCTCGCCTTTATTGGCGTTGGGCATGCTCTGGCATCGGCTCAAAGAACTGGTCTGAACATCGACTCAATCATTGTGGGAGGGAGCTAGCTCGCGAACGCCTGGTGTCAGTCAACGTAAAGGCTGCCTGACACACCGCATTCGCTGCCGTCGTAACCTGCGACGTCTCCCACAGAGAGTTGCGCTGAGCCCCATCATTCTCTCCAGAACGGCTTGAGCCCTTCGCAGCGAGCCTGTTCGTAACTCAGGCCGATGTCACGCAGCTGATCGCCGGTCAAGCTCAACAGCGCCCGTCGAGTCATTCGCCGATGTTGAAACAGACCCCAAAGGCTCAACCCTTTCGGCGCATTTACCCGAGCAGAGATTTCCTGCTCCCTGACCAATTCCTGTGCATACAGCGTCAACCGAACATCGCTCATCCCGCTCATTTCCAGACACCTCATCATAGGTTTCAAGTGATTCCATGATGCGTCTGTATGGAAAACCATTACAGATCCAAAGAATTCTAATTTTTTGCATACAGATTCCATACATTGGCGCCTGAATGCTGTATTTTCGCGCTATCTGTATCGGTCAACCGACGCGACACTGTGCGGGAGTACGCCCATGACCCTCTACGTCAACCTTGCAGAATTACTCGGCACACGCATCGAAAGCGGCTTCTATCGCCCGGGCGACAGGCTGCCGTCGGTACGAGCGCTGAGCGTCGAACACGGGGTGAGCCTGAGCACCGTTCAACAGGCGTATCGATTGCTGGAAGACAACGGTCTGGCATCGCCGCGCCCCAAGTCGGGTTACTTCGTTCCCGCCAGTCGCAAGACTCCTGCCCTGCCAGTCGTAGGACGCCCCGCGCAGCGGCCTGTGGATATTTCACAGTGGGATCAGGTGCTGGAATTGGCCCGCGCCGTCCCGAGCCCCGATGTCGTGCAGTTCGCCCGCGGCATGCCGGACATCACCAGCCCCACGCTGCGCCCGCTGACTCAGGCACTGGGCAAGATCAGCCGTCGCCAGGACATGCCCGGGCTGTATTACGACAACATCAACGGCACCCAATGCCTGCGCGATCAGGTCGCACGCCTGTTACTGGATTCCGGGACCAATGTCGGCCCGGACGATCTGGTGATCACAACAGGCGCGCAGGAGGCGCTGGCGGTCAGTATTCGCTCGATCTGCCAGCCGGGAGACATCGTCGCGGTCGACTCGCCGAGCTTTCACGGCGCCATGCAGGCGTTGAAGGGCCTGGGCATGAAAGCGCTGGAAATCCCTACCGACCCCATCACCGGCATCAGCCTCGACGCGCTGGAACTGGCCCTCGAACAATGGCCGATCAAGGCCATACAGCTGACGCCCAACTGCAACAACCCGCTGGGTTACATCATGCCCGAGGATCGTAAACGCGCCTTGCTGACACTTGCTCAGCGGTTCGACGTGGCGATCATCGAAGACGATGTGTATGGCGACCTTGCCTACCACTACCCTCGCCCGCGCACGATCAAATCCTTCGACGAAGACGGACGAGTCTTGCTTTGCAGTTCGTTCTCCAAAACCCTTGCCCCCGGTTTGCGCGTGGGATGGGTAGCGCCGGGCCGCTATCTGGACCGAGTGCTGCACATGAAATACATCAGCACTGGCTCCACGGCGACTCAGCCGCAACTGGCGATCGCGGAGTTTCTTCAAGCCGGGCACTACGAACCGCACATGCGCCGGATGCGCGGCCAATATCAGCGCAGCCGCGATCTGATGACCGATTGGGTGACGCGTTACTTCCCCGAGGCCACGCGAGTCAGTCGCCCGCAAGGGGGCTTCATGCTGTGGATCGAGATGCCGGAAGACTTCGACTCCCTGCGTCTGAACAGAGCGCTTGAAGGGCAAGGCGTACAGATCGCCGTTGGCAGCATTTTTTCCGCCTCCGGCAAATACAGAAACTGCCTGCGACTCAACTTCGCCGCCAAGCCGACGCCGAAGATCGAGGAAGCGGTGCGCAAGATCGGCGCAATGGCGGCGCGTCTCATGGGTCAAGCGACCCCGATGATTTAACCTTTTGCGGAAAATGCGGTCATATCGCCATGGTGTGACTTCTGGATGACTGTGTTGACGAACAAATGGGCACTGTCCCTACTTCTGGCCTTTGCCCTTGCCGTCAGCGGTTGTGCCGGTACGCCTGCGCAGCAAGACGGCCCCAGCCAGGCATTGCCGGCTTCCCAATCGTCTTTCGGCCGCTCGATCATGGCTCAGGCCGCCCCCCATGAAGGGCGCTCGGGCTTTCGCCTGCTGCCCAACAGCACCGAGGCCTTCATGGCGCGGGCCGAGTTGATTCGCAATGCCAAGACCAGTCTCGATCTGCAGTACTACATCGTCCACGATGGTTTGAGCACGCGGGCGCTGATCGATGAACTGCTGAAGGCTGCCGACCGTGGCGTGCGGGTGCGCATCCTGCTGGACGACACCACCAGCGACGGCCTCGATGAAGTTATAGCGACGCTTGCCGCTCATCCCAATATCCAGATCCGCTTGTTCAACCCTCTCAACCTGGGGCGCAGCACCGGGGCAACGCGTGCGCTGGGCAGGCTGTTCAACCTGTCGCTGCAGCATCGGCGCATGCACAACAAACTGTGGCTGGCCGACAGCGCGGTGGCGATCGTCGGCGGCCGTAATCTGGGCGACGAGTACTTCGACGCCGAGCCCAACCTGAACTTCACCGATATCGACATGCTCAGCGTGGGGCCTGTGGCCGAGCAACTGGGTCACAGCTTCGATCAGTACTGGAACAGCACCCTGAGCAAACCGGTCGATGATTTCATCTACTGGCCGCCGGACATGAAGGATCTGGCCAAGGCCCGCAAGCGACTGGCAGCTTCGCTGGAACAGGCCCACGTCGAGAAAAAAGCGCTCTATGAAAGGCTGATGGCCTACAAAACCCAGCCACGCATGAGAACCTGGCTCAACGAACTGATCTGGGCGCATAACCAGGCTCTGTGGGACGCGCCGACCAAAGTCCTTTCACGCGCAGAACCTGACCCGCATCTGTTGCTCACCACCCAATTGAGCCCGGACCTGCTGAATGTGCACCAGGAACTGATGATGATCTCGGCCTACTTCGTGCCGGGTCAGGATGGAGTGACCTATCTCACGGGGCTGTCAGACAAGGGCGTGTCGGTCAGTCTGCTGACCAACTCTCTGGAGGCCACCGACGTACCCGCCGTGCATGGCGGCTACGCGCCCTATCGCAAGGCGCTGCTGGCCCATGGCGTGAAGCTGTTCGAGCTGCGCCGCCAGCCAGGTGACCCAAGCAACCGGGGCAGCGGGCCGAGTTTCTTGCGCACCAGAACGCTCAAGGGTGGCTCCGAATCCAGTCTGCACAGTAAAGCGATGATTTTCGACCGGCAGAAAACCTTCGTCGGCTCCTTCAACTTTGACCCGCGCTCGGTGCTATGGAACACCGAAGTCGGTGTGTTGGTCGACAGCCCGGAATTGACCGAATACCTTCGTGAACTGGCGCTGCAGGGTATGGCGCCCGCCATAAGCTATCAGGCAAAGCTGGAAAATGATCGCGTGGTCTGGGTCACGGAAGACAACGGCAAGATTCACACGCTGTACAAGGAGCCCGGCGACTGGTGGCGCCGACTGAACGCCTGGTTCAGCAGCGCCGTGGGTCTTGAAAAGATGCTTTAAGCCGCGACGGGCTGTGCACCGAATGCTCTCGGGCGTTGCGACAGGATCACCAGCCCCAACGCCCCCGCCGCCATCAGCAGCGGCAGCGCCTGGCCACTGATCCATTGACTGCCAGCCCCTGCTGCAAGAGGCCCGAGCAGACAACCGATGCCCCACAGCTGCGCTACGTGAGCATTGGCGCGCACCAGCGCATCGTCTCGGTACCGCTCGCCGATCAGAATCAGCGAAAGAGTAAACAGCCCGCCCGCACTGGCGCCGAACACCACCCACAGCGGCCAGATCGCTTGCGTATCCACCAGTAACGGGATCGCCAGGCTCGACAGCATCAACGCCAGTGCGCAGCCGGAGAACAGTCGACGACGAGAGATCTTGTCGGCCAAGGCCCCGATAGGCAGCTGCAGCAGCGCATCCCCCACCACCACGGTGCTCACCATCGCCAGCGCGACTTCCGGGGTGAAGCCCTGTTGCAGGCAATACACCGGCAGCAGCGTCAGAATCATCGCCTCAAACCCGGCGAATAACGCAATCGCCCAGGCAATCGCAGGCATCTGCCGACAGAAGCCTCCCAGATCGCTCAACGTAACGTGGCTCGACTCGGCACTCGGCGCGCCGGTTCTGCCCAACAGCAGGAACGGCGAGGTCGCGAGCAGTGCGGTGCCCACCCAGAAGCCGTAATCGTGCACGGTGCCGATGACGCCCAACAATAACGGGCCGCCCAACTGGCTCAGGGCGTAACAACTGCCGTAAAGCGCGACGAGCTTGCCGCGCAGGTTTTCGGTGACGAGTTGGTTGATCCAGCTTTCGCCAAGGATGAAGACCATGGTCAGGATCACGCCGAGCATCAGCCGCAGTACCAGCCAGATCCAGTAATTGGGCAGGAGCGCCAGCAAACCCACGGAAATCGAACCGCCCCACAGGCACAGGCGCATCAGGTTCGCGGTACCGAGCATCGACGCCAGTCGACTGGCAAGACTGGCGCCCAGCAGAACGCCAATGGCGGGCATAGCAGCCATCACGCCAATGGCGAAGGCGCCGTAACCCCAGGCTTCCAGACGCAACGACACCAGCGGCATGCTCACGCCCAGCGCCAGACCGACGCTCAGCACGGACGACAGCACCGCGAAATAAGTACCCCAGCGCATCACCACGCTCCTGTGGCTTAAGGGATGAGACAAAACAGCCGGGCTCTTTGAGGGAAACCCGGCTGTTGTCGAATTTGAATCTGCGATAACCCATAGCAGCCCGGTTTGCCGACGGCGGTCCTTCAAAATACGCTGCCGCCGGCAAGCCGGACTGCTACACGTTGTGCAACGCGAGACCTTACAACTTGATCCAGGTCGCCTTCAGTTCGGTGTATTTGTCGAACGCGTGCAGCGACTTGTCGCGGCCGTTGCCCGATTGCTTGAAGCCACCGAACGGCGCGGTCATGTCGCCGCCGTCGTACTGGTTGACCCAGACGCTGCCCGCGCGCAATGCGCGAGCCGTCAGATGTGCCTTGGACAGATCGGCTGTCCATACTGCTGCGGCCAGGCCATATGGCGTGTCATTGGCAATCTGCACCGCTTCTTCTGCGGTATCGAAGGTCAGCACCGAAAGCACCGGGCCGAAGATCTCTTCCTGCGCGATTTTCATGGCATTGGTCACGCCGTCGAAAATTGTCGGCTCGACGTAGGTGCCGCCTGTCTCTTGCATGATGCGCTTGCCACCGGCGACCAGTTTGGCGCCGTCGGTGTGACCGGCTTCGATGTACGACAGCACGGTATTCATCTGTTGCGTGTCCACCAGCGCGCCGACGGTGGTTTCCGGATCCAGCGGATTGCCCGGCTTCCAGGCCTTCAGGGCCTCGATCACCATTGGCAGGAATTTGTCCTTGATCGAGCGTTCAACCAGCAGACGCGAGCCTGCGGTGCAGACTTCGCCCTGATTGAAGGCAATGGCACTGGCGGCGGATTCAGCAGCAGCCTGCAGGTCCGGCGCGTCGGCGAAGACGATGTTCGGGCTCTTGCCGCCGGCTTCCAGCCAGACACGCTTCATGTTCGATTCGCCCGCGTAGATCAGCAACTGCTTGGCGATCTTGGTCGAACCGGTGAACACCGCCGTGTCGACGTCCATGTGCAGCGCCAGCGCCTTGCCGACGGTGTGGCCATAACCTGGCAGGACGTTGAGCACGCCGGCCGGAATGCCCGCTTGAACAGCCAACTGCGCGACGCGAATGGCGGTCAGTGGGGATTTTTCCGAAGGCTTGAGAATCACCGAGTTGCCGCTCGACAGCGCAGGGCCCAGTTTCCAGCACGCCATCAGCAGCGGGAAATTCCACGGCACGATGGCCGCCACAACGCCGATTGGTTCGCGAGTCACCAGGCCCAGTTGATCGTGTGGAGTAGCAGCGACTTCGTCGTACAGCTTGTCGATGGCCTCGCCGCTCCAGCTCAACGCCTGCGCGGAGCCTGGAATGTCGATACCGTAGGAGTCGCTGATTGGCTTGCCCATGTCGAGGGTTTCGAGCAGGGCCAGCTCTTCGACGTTTTCTTTGATCAGCGCAGCAAAGCGAATCATCGCCGCCTTGCGCTTGACCGGCGCCAGACGCGACCAGACACCGGAATTGAAAGTGGCACGAGCGTTTTCGACGGCGCGCTGGGCGTCTGCGGCATCAGTGCTGGCGACGTGGGCGAGGAATCGACCATCGACCGGGCTGATGCAGTCAAAGGTGGCGCCGGAAGCGGCGTCGGTGTATTCGCCATTGATGAAGGCGCGGCCTTCGATTTTCAGATCCTGGGCGCGTTTTTCCCAGTCAGCATGAGTCAGGGTGGTCATGGAGCATCCTCCTCTTATGAAATGTGCGCGCCCTCGCGCTCATGAACCGTGCTGTAGGACATCGCCTGACATGCTGTCGGATCGGCCAAAGGCATCCGTCACCCTAAACCAGCGCCGTGTGAATTTCCAATATATTGGACAAAAATAGGCAAAACGACGCGGAATCGTGCATTTTATTCAACAGAGCGTGATAAAGACGCCCGGCACTATCGCCGAAAGCCCTCATCAAATAACAATCTTCCATTGCCGATTCAGGAGCCAGGGAAATGAGTATCGAAAGCGTCGTCGACTTCAGTGAAGCCTCCACCAGCGCAGAACGCTTCACCCCCGCTGCGGAAAAAATCCTCAAGGGTGACCCCGGCCAAATTATCTACAACCACTACAACAGTCCGTGCGGCCAGATGAATGCGGGTGTGTGGGAAGGCGAAGTCGGGCAGTGGAAGGTCAATTACACCGAGCATGAGTACTGCGAAATCGTGCAGGGTGTGTCGGTGCTCCGTGACGAAGACGGCAAGGCCAAGACCCTGCGTGCGGGAGACCGCTTCGTGATCCCGGCAGGTTTCAAGGGCACCTGGGAAGTGCTTGAGCCATGCCGCAAGATTTACGTGGTGTTCGAGCAGAAGGTCTGATCACGAACCTTTCGCCCACAAAAAAGCCCGCATCACTGCGGGCTTTTTCGTAAGAGGCGAAAATCAATTACTTGATTTTGGCTTCTTTGTAGATCACGTGCTTGCGAGCAACCGGATCGAATTTTTTAATTTCGATTTTGTCCGGGGTAGTGCGCTTGTTCTTGTCGGTGGTGTAGAAGTGGCCGGTGTTAGCGGTCGACACCAAACGGATCAATTCACGCATGATTCTCTCCCTTAAACCTTAGCGCCAGCGCGGCGGATTTCGGCCAGAACGACCGTGATGCCGCGCTTGTCGATGATGCGCATGCCTTTGGCAGATACGCGCAGACGTACAAAGCGTTTCTCTTCTTCAACCCAGAAGCGGTGATGCTGCAGGTTTGGCAGGAAACGACGACGGGTTTT